>ENA-ORRI01000061-ORRI01000061.1-human-gut-metagenome-genome-assembly--contig:-NODE-61-length-66484-cov-10.077_pt1 | contig 66484 bp, 65 predicted proteins | sample MGYA00242172_ERZ509128 | MGnify/ENA primary metagenome ERZ509128 (study PRJEB26280, sample SAMEA2338623) | human gut metagenome | biome: human gut; feature: human-associated habitat; material: faeces... | reverse complement strand
GTGTTCCAATACACGCCTATCGGACATCTTGGCGGTTTAAACTTTGCTAATTTGGGAACATGCGGACATTCATATTTTTTTTATATTTATCGTTCGTATTTTTACAAACATAAAGGGTATAACAATATGATACAAAGTTTTGCAGATTGGCTTGTTTATGGTGTCTTTGGTCTGAGTGCAGACACTGCTTTAGGCTCATCGGTCAATTTCTTTTTCTATGATACAATTAAAATATTGCTGCTTCTCCTTCTGATAAGCATCATTATGGGTATAGTTAATGCATACTTTCCGATAGAACGTCTGCGTGCATATTTGGTTACGCGCAAGTTATATGGGTTGCAGTATTTTTTCGCTTCGCTGTTTGGTGCAATAACTCCATTTTGTTCTTGCTCGTCAATACCGCTGTTTATTGGTTTTGTCAAAGGCGGAATACCATTGGGAGTAACTTTTGCATATCTTATAACGTCGCCGTTGGTCAATGAAGTTGCTGTTGCAATGTTTATTGGAACTTTTGGCGTAAAGGTAACCGTTATTTATGTTGTGAGCGGCATTCTGTTGGGAATGATTGGCGGTTATGTACTTGGTAAGATGAAGCTTGAGCGATATCTTAGTGATTGGGTGAAACAAATTCAGAAGAATTCAAGCGCAGGTTCTGAGGTCTGGGAGCGTGAGCAGACTTCATTTTGGAACCGTCTGCCTGCAATAGTAAAAGAGTCACTGGGCATAGTCAAGGGCGTATTGCTTTATGTGATAATAGGTATAGGCATAGGTGCATTTATGCATGGTTATGTACCTGAAGGATTCTTTGAGCAATATATGTCAGAATCAAATTGGTTTGCCGTGCCTTTGTCTGTTTTGCTTGCTGTTCCTATGTATGCAAATGCTGCAGGAATAGTGCCGGTTATTGAAGTGTTTGTAGCTAAGGGAATACCTGTAGGCACAGCACTTGCGTTTATGATGGCTGTGGTAGGGCTGTCTTTGCCGGAGGTTACGTTACTTAAAAAAGTAATGACATGGCGCTTGATAGGAGTGTTTTTTGGTACGATAACATTGTTTATAATACTCTCAGGCTATTTATTCAATATTATATTGTAGCTCTTACTGATGGTAGCTTATGCTTGAATGCTTTTAGATTATATTCTAAATATTTCAGTAGCGTTGTTCGCAAAAAGAACAATTCAGTATAATTCGTATGGTAAAAAATATTGTCATTTGTTTTTTTTATTCTAGAAAAATATTCCGTGTTATTTTTCAAAAAAGCCGTGAAAAATCACGGCTTTTTTCTGTTTTATAGTCTTATTACGTTGGTTCTTTGATAGAAATTCACTGATTTTTAAGTCAAAAACCATTGATTTGCGCTTTAAAAGATGCCCTTTTATGAGCTGAAAGGCCGTCTTTTGCATCGTAAAAGGATATGTTTTACATCGTCTGTTGGCTATGTTTTTATGTTGGGCTGAGATAACTTATTGATATATAAGTTTTTACGTTTTATATGGGCTTTGGATAAAAATCTATTGCTTGTATAGGTTTCTTCATGAGCATTGCCATTCTGAGAGCGTTAAATGAAAAATGTATAAATTTAACAGTTCTGTTATAGTACATTTTAAGATAAAGTCAGTCGAATATAAAGAGTGGTCGGCATATCCCCATATTATGTCATTCCGCTTTGTCTTTTGTTGCAATGCGAAAGCAAGTGAAATTGACATAAGGATTTGTTAGATACATTATGAAAATCATTCTCAAATAGATTTATCTACTAATACGAATAATAAATATGGACAAATTAATGAGCATTCCTGAGTTGACCTTGAAATGTGAGGAAATCAGAAAACGTTTGTTGGAGGTTGTATATAAGGCAAAGGCTGGCCATATAGGAGGCGACCTTTCGTCTTTAAATGTTTTGACGGCACTTTATATGCGTGTCATGAACGTAAACCCTAAGAATCCTAAAATGGATGGCCGCGACCGTTTTATCATGAGTAAAGGTCACTGTGTGGAGGCACTTTATTGTGTGCTCGAGGCTAAAGGCTTTATTACAAAAGAACTTGTCGACACATATGGTGAATATCTTTCTGTGCTGGCAGGTCATCCTACCGTTGAAGTTCCGGGCATAGAGTTTAACAGTGGCGCGCTAGGACACGGCCTTTCAATAGGAGTTGGCTGTGCAATAGCTGCAAAGATGGACAAAAAGCCTTATCGCACTTTTGTTCTTATGGGCGATGGTGAGCAGGGTGAAGGCTCTATATATGAGGCTGCCATGGCAGGAAGCAACTACAAACTGGATAATCTTGTTGCCATGATAGACCGCAATGGTCTGCAGATTAGCGACACTACGGAGAATGTGATGAAACTCGAATCAATAGACGAACGCTGGAAAGCCTTTGGCTGGGATGTCTATGATGTTGACGGAAACGACATTGAGGCTATTGTCAACTGTCTCGAGTCGATAGACTATAACAACGGCAAGCCGCACATGGTTGTGCTTCATACTACTAAAGGTTTCCATGTGTCATATATGGAAAATGTGCTTAAGTGGCACCACGGAGTGCCTACGGCAGAAGAGTATGAGAAGGCTATCACAGAGATTACAAACCGTATTGAAGAACTTAAAAAGAATTGCTGAAAATGGAAATAAAGAGTGTTGCTTGCCGAAAAAGTTTTACTGATGCTTTGGTTGAACTTGGCAAAAAAGATAAAAATATAGTAGCCGTAACGACAGATGCCCGTGGCTCTGTTACTCTGACAGATTTTGCTAAAGAATTGCCTGAACAGTTTGTCGAGTGCGGTATTGCCGAACAGGATGCTGTGGGCATATCTGCCGGTTTGGCTTCATGCGGAAAGAAAGTTTTTGTCTGCGGTCCGGCATGTTTTTATGTAGCCCGCAGCCTTGAACAGGTGAAAGTAGACGTTGCTTATTCAGGACAGCCGGTCAAGATTTTGGGCGTAAGCGGTGGCGTTGCTTATGGAGCATTAGGCGCTACTCATCACAGCTTGCATGACATAGCCGTACTTCGTACTTTTCCCGGTATGCAGATCGTGTTGCCTTGTGATGCACGTCAGACACGCAAACTCGTAGAACAGCTTGTTGATTATCCTCATCCTGTTTACGTACGAGTAGGACGTAACGCTGTCCCTGATGTTTATGAGAATAACGATTTTGACTATAAGATAGGAAAAGCCATACAACTTCAAGACGGAAAGGACCTGACTATTATTGCAACAGGTGAAACCGTTTGGCATGCACTTCAAGCCGGAAAACGCCTTGCTGAAGAAGGTGTAAGCACAAGAGTGATAGACATGCATACGTTAAAGCCGGCTGACACTGAGGCCATTATCCGTGCTGCAAAGGAAACAGGACGAATAATAACCGTAGAGGAGCATAGCATGTATGGAGGTCTTGGAGCTATTGTTGCTGAAACAGTAAGTCAGAATTGTCCTGTGCCTATGCGCATACTTGGCATTCCTGATGAAAATGTAATACATGGAAAACCATTGGAGATATTCCATTATTACAAGTTGGATGCTGACGGTATATATGCAACAGCTAAAGATTTTCTTAAGTAAAAGCGCGGGGAAACTGATAAAGGGTTATTGAAAATGAGATATATCATAGCCGTTGATCAAAGCACATCAGCCACTAAGGCTGTGCTCTTTGACGAGCATTGCCATTTGGTCTGCCGTAAGAATGTGCCGCATAAGCAGTATTATCCTCAGCCGGGTTGGGTGGAGCATGACGCTGAAGAGATATACCATAATATGATTGAAGCCATCAGAGAGGTTGTTGATGCTGTTGACGATGATGCTCCCTCATATTCTTTGGCTATTACAAATCAGCGCGAAACGGTTGTGGTATGGAACCGTTTAACAGGCAAGCCTGTATATAATGCCGTAGTATGGCAGTGCCAGCGTGGGGCTGCAATATGCAACGATTTGCGTGAGCGTGGATATACTGATATGATACGTGAGCGTAGCGGACTGCTCATTGATCCATATTTTGCCGCAAGCGGTGTTAAATGGATACTTGACAATGTAAGTGGAGCACGTGAAGCTGCCGACAAAGGTGAACTGCTTATGGGCACAATTGACACGTGGCTCGTGTGGAAACTTACAGAAGGTCGTGCGCATGTCACTGACTATACCAATGCCTCGCGCACTATGTTGTTCAATATTCATACCTTAGACTGGGATGATGACTTGCTCCGTCTGCTTACAATTCCTCGCAGCATGATGGCCAAGCCTATGCCATGCGACTCTGTATTTGGAGAGACTACTGTTGAAGGACTATTTGACAGTCCTGTTGTTATTGCCGGAATGCTCGGTGATTCGCATGGAGCTTTAGCCGGACAGATGTGTTTTGAAGCAGGTATGGGTAAGGCAACGTATGGTACAGGCTCGTCGGTTATGGTTAATATTGGCGAGAAACCTATTGATGCTCCCGAAGGTCTTGTTACGTCAGTTGGATTTGCTGCTCAAGGAAAGGTGTATTATGCTTTTGAGGGAAATATACATTGCACTGGCGCAACTATTAAATGGATGACGGACAACTTGCATCTTATAGAAAGTCCGTCTGAGATTGAAAAGTTTGCGGTTAGTGTTCCTGACAATGGAGGCGTGTATCTAGTTCCGGCATTTGCCGGACTTGGTGCTCCTTGGTGGAATTCTAAGGCGAAGGCTATGATTTGTGGAATGACACTCGCTACAGAGAAAGAACATATTTGCCGTGCTGCTTTGGAGGCAATAGCATATCAGATAAAAGACCTGGTTGACCTGATGACCAGTCACGCAGGCATCACCTTGAAGGAACTTCGTGTTGACGGAGGACCGACTAAGAATAAATTTCTTATGCAGTTTCAGGCCGACATGCTTAACGCATGCATAAACCGCTCAGATGTTGAAGAGGCATCAGCCATGGGTGCTGTGATTATGAATGGTCTGGCACGTAAAGTGTGGAATAATATAGATGAAGTGGCGGCACTGCGTAAGTCGGACAACCGCATATATCCAAGTATGGACGACAGTGAGCGTGATCATCTTTACGCTGGCTGGACTGAGGCAATACATACTGTAAACAGAAAATAGTAATTAGAATTAAAAATCAAACGAAAGATAACACTATGAAGAAACAAGCTCAAGCTGGAAAAGAAACGTTTGGACTGATTATCGGTACACGTGCATATTTCAATTCAGAACTTGCCGTTGATGTACGCAAGACATTGTTGGAAGAACTTGATAAAGCCGGATACGGCTATGTTATATTGGATGAGCAGGACACGCCTACCGGCGGTTCGATGGAAACTGTTGAGGACGGAAAGAAGTGCGCGACGCTGTTCCGTGCAAACCGCGACGAGATAGACGGAATAATAGTTTCGTTGCCTAACTTTGGTTTTGAGGTTGGCATTATCAATGCTATAAGCCGTGCAGAACTTCATGTTCCTGTACTTGTTCAGGCATGCGACGACCAAAATGACAAGGTTGATCTTGACAGTCGTCGTGATGCTTTCTGCGGAAAGATATCTGTATGCAACAACTTATATCAGTATGGTATTCCGTTTACAGATACAACATTCCACACATATTCCATCCACAGCGATTTGTTAATGAAAGACATCAACAAGTTTGCTGCAATATGTAGTGTTGTCCGCAAACTCACTCATGCACGTATCGGCCAGATTGGTACGCGTCCTCTCGGATTTAATACATGCCGTGCAAGCGAAAAACTCCTTCAGGCTAGCGGTATAACTGTTGTGCCTGTAGATCTCAGTGAGATTCTTTTCAATGCCAGACGCATAGACAATGAGGCTTCTGCCCTGAAGAAAAAAATGGAAGAGATTAGCCACTACGCAAAAGTGCCTGAGGCATATCAGGAGAAACTTGCATTGCAGGCTAAGTTCGGACTTGCTGTTGAAGAGTGGATACAGGCTAATGAGATTGATGCTGCCGCAATACAATGCTGGGATTCTCTTGAGCAGAATTATGGTTGCGCTGCATGCGTAACAATGAGTATGCTTGGCGAGAAACTTATACCTTGTGCTTGTGAGACAGATATTGCCGGAGCTGTGTCAATGTATGCTTTGAGCCTTGCAGCCGGAAAACCTGCCGCTTTGCTCGACTGGAACAACAACTTTGCAGAAGACCGCAACAAATGTGTCTGCACTCACTGTGGCAATTTCCCAAAGAGTTTCGTCAATAATGACCTTAAACTTGGACCGCTCGGTGTCCTTGGACGTACCTTAGGCAAGGTGAATACTTTTGGAGCTGTGTATGGCAAGTGTACGGAGGGTGACTTTACATATTTCCGTATTTCAACCGATGATACTCTTGGATGTATCAAGAGTTATCTTGGTAAAGGCGAAATTACAAATGATCCTTATGGCATGGACGGATGTATAGCTGTTACTAAAGTTAATAATTTGCAGAAACTTATGAAGTTTATATGCAAGAATGGCTTTGAACATCATGTGGCTATGGTGCGTACAGATGTTGTCGACATATTGACTGAGGCTGTTGATAACTATCTCGGATGGGATTTGTACGTTCATGAGTAATAATCTTTATTATAAGAAATAAAGTGAATATGGCAAGCAGACAAGTTATAAATTCTTGTCTGCTTGTTTTGTTTCTATCTGTAACTTGTAACTTTCATGTAGAAAAAAATGTTTCTCAATGTCGCAATAATTCAGATATTTTACCTAAATTTGCATTCGGGAACAAAATGTCATGCCGGTCAACATGAAGCTATGCTTTTTGGTGACAAACAGCTTGACAGATGTAAGTAACCAATTGTAATATGAACAATAAGTATGAAACATACTATTGTTTGCAATGTCAACAGATTAGCTTGTTAACTGAATGAAGACATATTAATAACTTAAAAAATAATTATATTATGTTTGAAGGACAACCAAAAGGTTTGTATGCGTTGGCATTGGCCAACACGGGCGAGCGTTTCGGATATTATACGATGCTCGCGGTTTTTGTGCTTTTCCTCCAAGCCAATTTCGGTTGGGATGAAGGAAAAGCGGGTGCTGTTTACTCTGCTTTCTTGGCATTTGTCTATTTCCTGCCTCTTGTAGGTGGCGCGATAGCTGACAAGATTGGATATGGTAAATGCGTAACAACAGGTATTATCGTGATGTTCCTCGGATACCTTATGTTGTCGATTCCGGCTGGAGCTGGTGTTCTGGGCATGGTCCTCATGTTCGGTGCGCTGATATTTGTATGTGTCGGAACGAGTCTGTTTAAAGGTAATCTGCAGGTAATGGTTGGTAACCTTTATGATGATCCGGCTTTGCAGTCAAAACGTGACTCAGCTTTCTCTATATTCTATATGGCTATTAACATAGGTGCGCTGTTTGCTCCTACTGCAGCTGTAAAGATTATGGAGTTTGCAACAACGTCACTTGGTGTGTCTGAGGCTGATGCTTATCATTATGCATTTGGTGTTGCTTGTGTTTCTCTTATTGTTTCAATCGCCATTTATTATGGTTTCAGAAATTCTTTCAAGCATGCCGACTATAATAGCAAGACAGAAAAGAGCGTGTCTGGTCATACAGAACCTGAACTTACTCCGAAAGAGACAAAGGATCGTGTTGTTGCCCTCTGCCTTGTGTTTGCAGTTGTAATTTTCTTCTGGATGGCTTTCCATCAGAATGGATTGACACTGACTTATTTTGCTCGCGACTTTACCAATCAGCATAGTACAGGCTTGGAGAGTATGATGTTTGATGTAACAAACCTTGTTTGTGTAATCTTCATTGTTTATGCCCTGTTCTCGCTCTTCCAGTCAAAGACCGGTAAGGGAAAAGCTATATCAGCATTAGTCATTGTTATTGCTGCAGTTATTCTCATTGTTAAATATGTAAACCTTACTCCGGAAGGCGTTGTCGTAACAGCTCCTATCTTCCAGCAGTTCAACCCATGTTTCGTAGTCATGCTTACACCTGTTTCTATGGCTATTTTCGGATGGCTGGCAAGCAAAGGCAAAGAGCCTTCAGCTCCCCGCAAAATCGGATTGGGTATGCTTGTAGCAGGATGCGGTTATGTAGTTATGATGATAGGTTCTATGGGACTTGAGTATGGAGGCACTGATCGTGTTTCACCTAACTGGCTTGTTTCTACATACCTCATTCTTACATTTGGTGAGCTGTTGCTTTCTCCTATGGGTATATCTTTCGTATCAAAGGTTGCTCCTCCTAAATATAAGGGTTTGATGATGGGTGGATGGTTTGTTGCCACTGCTGTAGGTAACATGCTTGTATCTATTCCAGGATTCCTTTGGGGCAATGTTTCACTCGAAGCTGTATGGGGAATACTCGTTGTTCTATGTCTGCTTTCATTCCTCTTCATATTCTCTATAATGAAGAAACTCGAGAAAGTTTGCTGATAACTCATTTTATTTAGATAAAAAGAACTTAAGATTGAGAATTACGATGTCCTTTGTTGCGTTCAATAGATTTTTGTAACAAGGATATCGTAATTCTCAATTATAATTTGATAGGTAATGAAAACAATTATTCCTTCCCTACTTGCTGTTATATGTGTAAGTAGGGCTTATTCTTTTGTTAATATAGACATGACTGAGCATAAATGTGTCGAGAAGCGTGATTCTATTCTTAATACAATTACAGGTGCATCTATTTCAAAAAATACCATTTCCATAACTGACTTTGGGGCTAAGGGCGATGGATTAAAAAATTGTAAGCCTGCTTTTGACAAGGTTATGAAGACAGCTTCAAAACAGGGTGGGGCGCATATCGTTGTGCCGGCAGGAACATATTTTGTTAAGGGACCGATACACTTTGTCAGTAATGTATGTCTAGATCTTGCTGATGGAGCCATTATTAAGTTTGCTCCTGATCCAAAGTATTATCTTCCTCTTGTCAAAACAAGTTGGGAAGGCACGTTCCTTTATAATTACAGTCCGTTTATTTATGGCTATGGTCTGCATGATGTAGCAATAATAGGCAAGGGCGTAATAGACGGAAATGCCATGTCTACATTTGCCACATGGAAGTCTAAGCAGAAAGAAGGACAAGTGTTAAGTAGGAAGATGAATCATGAGGAACAGCCTTTAAACTTACGCCGTTTTGGTGAAGGCTATTGGCTTCGTCCTCAGCTTATTCAGTTCTATAACTGTAAAAACATAACATTATCAGGCGTATTTATTACAAATTCTCCATTTTGGTGTGTTCACCTTTTAAAGAGTGAGAATATTATTTGCCGTTCTCTCCGTTATGATGCCAAGTTGGTAAACAATGACGGCATTGACCCAGAGTGTTCACGTAATATTCTTATAGAAGATATTGACTTTAATAATGGTGATGATAATGTTGCCATTAAGAGTGGAAGAGACAACGACGGTTGGACCGCTTCTATGTCTTCAGAGAATATCATCATCCGTAACTGCCGTTTTAAGGGACTTCATGCAGTTGTGTTGGGCAGTGAGATGTCAGCAGGTGTGCAAAATGTATTTGTTGAGAATTGCACTTACGGCGGATATTGTAAACGTGGAATTTATATTAAGACAAATCCGGACAGAGGAGGATTCATAAGAAACCTTTATGTAAAAAACTGCAAGTTTGATGAGGTTGAAGATTTGTTCTATGTTACAAGTATGTATGCAGGTGAAGGTCTTGACAACAATCATTACACAGATGTAGAGAATATTTATGTAGACAGCCTTATTTGTCGTAAGGCGACTAAAGCAGGTCTTGTATTGCAAGGTACACCACAGAAGCCGATAAAAAATGTAATCTTCAGTAATGTTGAAATAGGTGAGGTTGACAATGCTGTAAGTTTTGACAATACATCAGCTGTTGAAATACGAAACTCACATCTTGGCGGACGTGCCGGAGTGCCTACACAAGTTACATCTGGTGATAATATCTTTAGATAAAATAAGATATGCTGATAAAGTCATTTTATTTGGCATTTTCATTTAAAGTATAATAAAAAGGGATGTCACCATTATTATATATGACATCCCTTTTTGTATAATGTAACTTATTGATAATTAAACATTACAATGCAGCATCATGAAGAATCTCTTCAAGTGTAGGATGTGTGTGAATTATATCACGCAAATTGTCAATAGTTCCATCAAAATTCATTATTGCTGTAGCTTCCTGAATAATGTCTGCGGCATGTGCTCCGTAAGCATGGCATCCAATAATTTTGTTATTATTATCGGTTAAGAGTTTTAGCATACCTTCACTTTCATCCATAGCCAAAGCCTTACCATTTGAGCGGTAGAAGCCTTTTCTGGTGTTATATTCAATGCTGTTTGCATCACACTGATCAGATGTCAGTCCTACTCCTGCCACTTCCGGATTTGTAAATACAGCAGCGGGCATTATGTTCATACGTATATTGTCTTTCTTTCCGCATATATGATTAACCGCTCTCATGCCTTGTGCCGTTGCGGCGTGTGCCAGCATTGCCCGGCCATTGACATCTCCTATAGCATATACACCTTCAACGTTGGTCATCATATTGTCGTCAACTTTTATTCCTTTGTTGTCAAAGTTGATGCCCGTGTTTTCAAGGCCTAATCCTTCGATGTTCGGTTTTCTTCCTGTTGCAACAAGCACGATATCAGCTTCAACTTCTTGCGGTTTGTTCTTCTTGTCGAAGCATACAATAAGTTTGTCGTCTTGTTTCCTTATGCTTTTTACTGCAGATTGCATAAAGAATTCAATGCCGCGTCGTTCCATGGCTTTGCGCATTCGCTTTGCTATGTCAGAGTCGATAGCCGGAAGACATTCTTTCAGAAATTCAATTACTGTTACATCACTTCCAAAGCTCTTAAATACAGACGCAAATTCCATTCCGATAACTCCGGCACCTATTATACATAAATGTTTGGGCATCTTGTCCAGGTTTAACAGCTCAGTTGAAGTAACTACACCTTGTTCGTTAATACCCTCTATTGGAGGCAGTTTAGATTCAGAGCCGGTGGCTATTATTATATTGTCAGCAGTATACTCTTCGCCTCCTGCAATAATGGTATGAGCATCTTTGAATGAAGCATGTTCTTTTATAAATGTTATTCCTGGAGATTTCATCAGAGTTTCCACTCCTTCACGCAGTTGAGCCGTAACCTGTTCTTTACGGTTCATTGCCTTTGTGAAATCGACTTCAGGCCTTTGTCCTGTCATGGTGGCCACGGCCTCTATCATGTCAGCCTCATGGCAGAGAGTCTTTGTCGGAATACATCCACAGTTAAGACACGTACCGCCGGCTTGTTTATCTTCAAAGATAATGGTGCTTAGACCATTCTTTGCGGCATCACAGGCCGTATTGTATCCACCTGGTCCGCTTCCAATAATTATCAGGTCTGTTTTCATTTTATAAGTGCTTTTCTTTTATAATTGGTTATGTATAGGTCCTTTTTAAGTCAGCATGAAATATATCTGCTGTAAAAAGTAAACAAGTCTTGCCGCTTTCATTGTTAATAAGAAACCGGCAAGACTTTAGTTATGATATCTTCCGTCAGAATTTATCCTTTATATCTCAGTACAGGTTGTTTTGCTGCCAATACATCGTCAACACGGCCTATAGGAGTGTTGTGTGGAGCAGTCTTTACAATATCTGGATTCTCTTTGGCTTCTTTTGCTATTTCACGCATGATGCCTATGAATTCATCTATTGTATCCTTGCTTTCTGTTTCTGTAGGCTCAATCATCATTGCCTCATGGAAAAGTAACGGGAAGTAAATTGTTGGGGCATGGAATCCATAGTCCAGAAGACGTTTAGCCACATCCATTGTTGTTACTCCTGTTGATTTATCCTTAAGGCCGTTGAATACAAACTCATGTTTGCAGAGTGAACCGATAGGCAGTTCGTACACGTCTTTCAGGCTCTCTTTGATATAGTTCGCATTGAGCGTGGCAAGCGGACCGGCCATCTTTATATTCTCTTTACCGAGTGAAAGTATATATGAATATGCTTTTACTGCAACACCGAAGTTGCCTAAGAAAGCACCTACATGGATATTGCCTTCACCTTTGGTTTCAATCTTGAATTTATTACCGTCCTTAACAACCTTGGGGCAGGGGATCAGTTGTTCAAGTCCCTTTCTTACTCCTACTGGTCCGCAGCCAGGACCTCCTCCGCCGTGAGGTGTAGAGAATGTCTTATGAAGGTTTATATGCATGACATCGAAGCCCATATCTCCAGGTCGGCAAACGCCAAGCATCGGGTTAAGGTTGGCTCCGTCGTAGTACATAAGACCACCACATTCGTGTACAAGTTTTGCTATTTCAGGAATTTCCTTTTCAAACAGTCCCAATGTATTTGGGTTTGTCATCATCATTGCTGCAACGGTGTCGTCAAGCAGTCCGCGAAGGTCGTTCACGTCTACAATGCCTTCGGGTGTGCTCTTTACCTCAACAATCTCAAGTCCGCACACTGCTGCTGATGCGGGATTAGTTCCGTGTGCAGAGTCAGGGATAATAACCTTCACACGTTTATTGTCGCCGCGGCTCTCGTGCCATGCACGAATAATCATAAGACCTGTCAGCTCTCCGTGTGCTCCTGCAAACGGGTTAAGAGTAAACTCTTCAAGTCCTGTAATTGCAGCAAGTGATTTCTGCAGATTATAATAAACCTCTAATGCGCCTTGACAGGTGTCTTCAGGCTGAAGCGGATGAAGCTTTGTAAATGAGTCGGCTGCTGCCATCTCCTCATTTATAGCCGGGTTATATTTCATTGTGCAGCTTCCGAGAGGATAAAATCCGTTGTTTACTCCGAAGTTGTTTCCGCTAAGGTTTGTATAGTGGCGTACCACTGTAAGTTCATCGCATTCGGGCAGCATAGCATCCTTGCTTCTCTTCAATTCTGAAGGCAGGGTATAGTTGCCAAATTTATTTTCTGGCATCGAGTAGCCTTTTCTTCCAGGGTGAGACAACTCGAATATTAGTTTGCCGTATAATTTATTGTTCATGATAGTCCTTTTTTCTGATTTTTAAAAACGGTTGCATGTTATTTGCATAATTCAACCAATTTGTCCACTTCTTCTTTAGTGCGGTTTTCGGTTACGGCGAACATTATTGTGTCGTCTGCCACCTTTACGCCTCCAAGAATTCCGTTATCAAGAAGTTTCTTCTGAAGTTCGTCAACGTTGCCGTCATATTTAACGCAGAACTCATTGAAGAAAGGTTTGTCGTATGCAAGTTTAAAGTGTCCCGTATTTGTCAACTGGTCACAAAGATAGTGCGCTCCAGCGTATGAAAGTGATGCTGCTTCTTTTAGACCTTCTTTACCCATCACGGACATATATATAGTAACAAATAATGCCATCAGACTTTGGTTGGAGCAGATGTTCGATGTTGCTTTTTGACGACGGATGTGCTGCTCTCTTGCCTGTAGTGTAAGAACAAATGTGCGCTGTCCTCTGCTGTCACGTGTTTCTCCTACAATGCGTCCAGGCATTTTGCGCATAAGCTTTTCAGTGCAGCACATATATCCGATGTAAGGACCACCGAACGACATAGGTACTCCGAGTGATTGTGCCTCTCCGACAGCAATGTCAGCTCCAAGTTCGCCTGGCGTCTTCAGCAGTGCAAGGTCGGCAGCTACGCTGTTCATAATCATCAGAGCTTTGTGAGCGTGACATTTGTCAGCAAGTCCTTCATAATCTTCTATTATTCCATAGCGGTTAGGCTGCTGAACGACAACACCGGCAACATTTCCCTTTTCGAGCATAGGCTCAACAGAATCCATGTCGGTAACACCTCCGTCTTGCTTTATCATTTCAATCTTAATATTGTGGAAGTGCGCGTATGTATTTATCACTGCGAGAGTTTTAGGATCAACTGTTTCAGATACCAATACGGTATCAGCTTTTCTTGCTGCTCCAAAAGCCATCATAACAGCTTCGGCTGTAGCAGTCGTACCGTCATACATCGACGCGTTAGATACGTCCATACCAGTCAGCTCTGTCATCATGCTTTGATATTCAAAGATGTAGTGAAGCGTTCCTTGTGAAATTTCTGCCTGATATGGAGTATAACTTGTCAGAAATTCCGAGCGCTGTGTCAGCTGTGGTATTATAGCCGGTGTATAATGGTCATATACGCCAGCGCCAGCAAAGCATGTAAGTTTTTTGTTCTTTTCGCCTAATGAGTTAAAGATTTTGCGAATTTCTATCTCGCTTTTGGCTTCAGGAAGATCATAGTCGCCTTTGAATATAATTTCTTCAGGCACTTCGGCATAAAGCTCTTTTAGCGATTTTGCTCCGATGACATTGAGCATTTGTTCAATGTCTTCTTCGGTATGAGGAAAATATTTGTAAGCCATTATGGATTTAAAATAGGGGTTTATAGATTTTTACAATGAAGAAAGCGTTAAAACGTAGAACATGGTTCATGCATTATCTGTACGAGTATTCTATGTTTTGGAGTTAACAGGCAAACAGTCATAATATTATTATCGGGCTTTTGTCTGTTAACTCCTAATAACTTCATAAGGAAGTGTCTAACCTAAGTTAATTACACTTTTTTTATAGAAAATATTATTTCTCGCAGAACTTCTGATATGCCTCAGCATCCATAAGGTCGTTGAGTTCTTCTTTATCATTAAGTTCAACCTTAATAATCCAGTTTTCGTAAGCATCCTTGTTAATGAGTTCAGGAGCGTCATCCAAATTCTCGTTAACTTCAACAACAGTTCCGCTTACCGGTGAAATAAGATCGCTGGCAGCCTTAACACTTTCAACGGCACCAAACTCTTCGCCAGCCTCAATCTCATCGTCAACTTCAGGCATGTCTACATATACCACGTTACCGAGTGCATTCTGTGCATAGTCTGTAATACCGATATAACCATACTCACCTTCTATTTTCACAAATTCGTGTGACTCTGAATAGTAGAGTCCTTCAATAACCTTTGCCATATTTATACTTGTTTATTTGTTGTTATTATATTTCTTGTTGCTATTTAATTTTCAATTTATTTTTTGTAATGTTTCTGATAGAATGCTTTTTTCACAATAGTGCCAGGATATGATTTCTTGCGGATCTGTACCTCAACCTCATTTCCGAGTTTTGCACATTCTGCATCAATCAAAGCCATACATACACTCTTTTGTGTTGAAATCGACTGATATCCTGTTGTAACCTTACCGATTTCTTTGCCATTGCATGTAACAGTATATCCATGACGTGGAACAGCTTTGTCTTTAAGTTCAATTCCTGCAACCTTCAGTTTAATGCCTTCAGCCTTTTGCTTTGCTATGGCTTCTTTTCCAATGAACTCAGGCTTATCCAGTTTGCAGAACATACTCAGACCAGCCATAACAGGAGTTATCTTGTCGCTAAGTTCATTGCCATATAATGGAAGGCCGGCTTCAAAGCGCAGAGTGTCGCGGCATCCAAGTCCGCATGGCTTGCATCGTCCGCTCTTCATCAGCATATCCCATGCCTTTCTGATATAATCATGGTTGCTGTAAATCTCGAATCCGTCTTCACCGGTGTATCCAGTGCGGCTTATTATTGTTTCAACACCGTCAATGTTTACGGTCTTTGATGTATAGAATGTAAGGTCTGCACATTCCTGTCCGAGAACCTCTCGCATTACGCTTTCTGCCTCAGGACCCTGAACTGCCAGCTGACCATAATAGTCAGAGCGGTTTGTTATCTCAACGTCAAAATCTTTGGCATTGTCATTAATCCATTTTACGTCTTTATCAATATTAGCTGCATTAATTACGAGGAAGAAATTATTTTCACCCATTTTGTAAACCAATAAGTCGTCAACAACACCACCGTCCTCATACAGCATCATGCCGTAATACACTTTGCCGATTGGAGCATCTTTGATGTCGTTTGTAAATATGTGGCTTACGTATTTTTCTGCCTCGTTGCCTGTAACCGTTACCTCGCCCATGTGAGATACGTCAAACACTCCACACTGCTGTCTTACAGCATTGTGTTCGTCAATAATTGATGTGTACTGGATTGGCATGTCAAAACCGCCAAAAGGCTGAATCAATGCTCCGGCCTCAACGTGCTTGTCATACAGGCAGGTCCTTTTGTTTTCCATATTTTCTAAGGTTTAAAATGTTTTTAGCTTATGATGATATTAATAAAATCGTTCTTTTGAAGGTTCATTATAACGTCGTCCAACTTTTCAGGTAATGCTTTTTCAATGCAATCCCTTTCTAACTTAACGTTCCTCAACCTGTCTTTTATATTTTTGTTTATGTCTCCTGTAACAAGAAAGTCACCAAGAATTTCAATGTCTTTTATTATGCCGTTCTTAATGTCCATCCTAAGTTCAAAATCCCCGGTGTGTTCTATCCGTTTTCGCTTTATCACTGTATATTTGGGATTGTTGCCGTAGATAAACTCATCAGAGAGATATTCTTTTTCAATCTCCTTAATTTTTTCGACATCATTGTCAGCAAGTTTAATTTCCCTTTCACACAAGTTGTTCTTGACATATTCTTTAAACTCGTTTATGTCGAGGTTTATATAGTCTTTAAGAAGAGTTATGCGCTGTCTTATGCTCTTTATGCCCTTGCTCATCAGTTTTTCGTCTGATGGCGTAATGCTTCCAACCATATTTCGCATATCGGTATCATATAGCATTGTTCCGTGTACAATGTTGCGTCCGGGTATGTGATAGAAGGCATTACCAGATACTTTTTTCCCGTCAATCAAGATGTCGTTCCTTCCGCTTGTTGTTGCTTCTACTCCAAGTTTTCTCAACAGGTGAATAACGGTGTTGATGTATCGGTTGAAGGTAAAGCCAACGCTTTCTTCACTTGTTATGTACGAGAACATTATGTTGCTCATATCGGCATACACACATCCTCCTCCGCTTTTGCGTCTGAACATTCTTATACCGTTTTCGCGGCAGAAGTCAATGTTCACTTCATTTTCTATCAGTTGGTTGCGTCCAAAAATTACAGATGGTTCAACCTGCCATTGGAAGAAACAGTCATACTCGTTGATGTTACGGGCAATATATTCCTCCATAGCCAGATAGAATGACAATGGTCTTATGCAGTCCTCAGGGAGAGATATGTATACCATAATTTTTTATTGTTTTTCTTAGTTGCTTCCGCCGGTTTTATGGCGTCAGTCACCATTGCCGCCAACAGAATTAATGTGTTTTATCTCGTAAAAGATACTTCTAAATCTTATACAAAGATAAGTAATTAATTGTTTATCAACAAGCTTGTGAAGAAAAAATAACAGAAAATTAAACTTTTGTAGTAAAACATTTTTTGCGACAACAATTTTTTGTATCTTTGCGAAACTTATATTTTGACACAATTTGTCATTTATGTCTGAAAACTTGACATCTGTTTTATGATACTTGATATTTGTGACATCGAATGGTGCTTGATATGTGTCAAAATGTAAAGTGTCGTTTTAAAATTGTCGTTCTGATTAACAATAACAAAAAATATTTTTTATGAATCGAGTTGTAGTCGTTACGGGTGGAGCAGGCGGTATTGGCCGTTGCATCGTTGAGCATTTTGCCGTTAAAGGTGACGTTGTTTATTTTATTGATAATAATGGAGAAGAATTAAACGAGATGGTTTCACGTATGTCGGCAAACAGACTGAATGTTACGGGTTTCTTAGGTGATATTGCCTCAGAGCAGACTCTTAGAGACTTTGCCGCATTTGTAATCAGTCGTCATCCTGAAGGCATACATTGTCTTATCAATAATGCATGCATAACGAAAAAAGGTGCTTTAAGCGGTTGCAGCTATGACGATTTTCTGTATGTCATGCGTGTCGGTGTGGTTGCTCCCTATATGCTGTCGTTGCTTTTTAAAGATCATTTTTGCGGATTGGGCTCTATTTTAAATCTATCCTCAACACGTGCATTCCAATCACAGGCTGATACAGAGAGTTATTCTGCTGCAAAAGGCGGCATAACATCACTGACACACGCCTTGGCAGTCAGTCTTGCAGGTGTGGCAAGGGTCAATTCTATAGCTCCGGGATGGATAGACACAGGGGCTTATCATCATGGCGGTGAGAATTATGTTCCGTCTTATAGTGCCGGAGACATTAAGCAGCATCCTTCATGCAGGGTGGGAGAGCCTGCTGACATTGCCAGAGTTGTTGATTTCCTTTGTGATGAACGCAACTCATTTATCAATGGTGAGAATATTACAGTAGATGGTGGTATGAGTCGGCTTATGATTTACCATGATGATTATGGATGGAAATTGGAATAGATATTTTCATTGGTGTTTAGTAAAGCTGACATGTCTTTAAAAAGAGTGGACAATTAGGTCCATTTCTTTCCAAATCGTGTTAGGCTAACATGATTTAATCTTGCAGGATGATTGACGATTCCAGTCAAATTGTTGTTGTATTGCTGTCTGCTTATTTTGTATAATCCGCTATGCTGAAAAAAACAAACGACTATTTGGTAGAAATCCATTTGTACCGATTCTGCTTTAATAAGCTTATTATTTTATATAAAAAACTCTATTGTTTCTGACACAAAAGTCGGTTACTTTTAATGAAAAAGTGGCCGAGTTACGACTCATAACTCGGCCACTAATAATTGGTAACAAAACAAGTGCCGTTACATTAATAAATATTGCTAATTCTTACCTTATTGCAATAGAATGTAACTTGTTGCTTGAAAATAATTACGATTTTTCAAGGCATAATAAATATAATGCCAAATGTTATCTTATTCAATTGAAAATAATCTTTTCAGATTTTGTCGCTTTATCTTTATATGTTGTAACTTTAATAACTAAAGTTCCGTCTTTAGGCGAAGAAAGTTTACTTCCGTCTACAGCATAATATTCGATTTTGGCAACTTCCTTTCCTGCATCATTTACGGCCGGTTTATCTATGGCTGTTGTTTCAGAGCTGTTTACATCATAGCTGACGTTTACAGATTTTACAAATTCATAAAGTTGAGTGTCATCTACAGACAAACTGCCGGTCGTTGCGTCGTATTCAGCAGGCCATATTGCCATAGGATTCAGTGCTATTTCACCCTTCTCCAGGTTAATGGTAGCATATATCTTTCCAACATTTTCTGTGTCTGCGAACGACATTCCTGTTGGCATATTTGTTTCGCTGTCGTACTCGCATCCTGTTAATATGCGGTATGTGCCGTCGTTGGCATGCCCCGTCAGTGTATAATTGAACATAACTTCACCATTTTCTCGGTCTAATGTTCCGCTTAGATGTACGCCATATCCGTATTGGTCGGCAGTCAATATATTATAAACGTCAATGCTATTGCCGTTTATTGTTATGTATGACGGTCTGGACTCAATATATTCATCTTGGCTTCCTGCCGCACCAACGTATGAAATATTGTCTGATTTTCCGTTGCAGCGTACCAGGCGTGAACCATTAGAGAATGTAACAGTCTGTTTTTCGTCACCCTGAGTGGCAACAAGCATAAGGTCAGTATTGCATTCCCATGTGTCATTGCCAATATATTTATATTCTATTGGTCGAAGAATTTCTTCTTCAGTTTCAGAGTTCCATGGATAAAGATAAACCATATACGTGTCCATATCGAATATTGGAGTGCCTGAAGGTATGCTTATTGAGCCAGTCTTTTCATTATACTCGGCATTAAATGCAAGGCATCCGTTCATGTAAAATCCGTCTATTGATATAGTGTTGTCATTGTTAGGCGACATGGTGAATGGCTTCATTGATGCAAGGCTTGTTACACCATCATATTCTTGCGAATTAAGAACGAGAAAATCTCCCTTCATTTCATTTAATGTGGGGATGTCTGATGTGCTTTGTGCGCAAACCGATGTTGCTATTGCCACTGTTGTGGCCAGTAGTAATTGCTTTATCATTTTAATATGTTTATTTGATGATTAAATCTTTCTTTTAGAAGTTTTATATTTTTCCTCTATAATACAAATTTTATCGTATATGGGGACAAACATATTGCCCCCATATATTGATATCTGCAGTTAAGGAATCTTGTTTGAATCATACTAATATGTCTTCTTTATTTTATTTAACAATTACTTTATGAGTAGAGCTTCCTGACTTGACAATATATATTCCTGAAGGCAGGTCGCGTTTGTAAGAAGCATTTTTAGATGAGTCAATCAGCATACCATTGCTGCTATATATAATGATATTTGTGCGGTTTGGATTATTAATGCTTATACTGTTTTTTCCTACAGTAATGTCAATATCACTATTATTCCTGATTGTTTCTATTCCTGTGGTCATGTCAAGTTGTATGTCGTACAGGTAGAGAATCTCATGGAATTTAGGTGAAGTTACGTGAAATCCATAATAGTATATGCCGTCTTCGTCTACAGTTATGGGCAATGCATATTCTGTTACGGTGTTGTCATCACTCTTGCTTGGTACTTCCGGGATATTTATTAGTTGTGTTGTCTGCTCTTCTGGTGTGCGTCCTTTACCGAAAGTAACCTCCATAGATTCAGGATATTCTGGGTATGATGAATAAGCCTTAAACTTCAAGGTGTAGTTAACGCCTTTCTTATAGTTTATAGGTGGAGCTATCATCCAGTCGTCAGCATCGCTGAACTGATTATAAATATATACTGCACTGTTTGTGCCAGAATCGTATCCCCAGCAATATCCGTCATTGTTGGCATCAATGAGTGTATAATAGTTAAGCATGTCTGCAGGACCATTAAACGTACCGTCATAAGGTGGATTCAGCGGCGTGCCGATAATCAGATTGTTTGAATAGCCCCATCCGCCTTCTTTGCCGTTATACATTGATGTGACGGTATAGACGTATCGTGTCATGTCTTCGGGATGAGTCTCTGTAAACTTACATTCCTTCAGATTTTCAGCTACTGTTATCTCGTTAGGATATCTTACAACCTTGTAGGTTATGTTGTCCTTGTCAATAGGATTGCCGTTAATGCCTTCTGTCGGAGCGTCCCATGTCAGAGTAGTTGTCAGGCCTTCGTATGTAAGTTTTATGTTTGAAGGTGCTTTCGGAAGGTCATATCCGGCAAAGAAAGTACGTTTTATCGTCGGTCCGTCGCCATATTCGTTAGATACTGTTATCGATACCGTGTGGTTGTCGTTGACAAATGATATGTCATTGCTCTTGAACAGAGTACCTGGAGCAGCAGTGCTGTCAATCAGCACATTATTGCCTTCAACAACTTTTACTCTCAGTTTCTCGTCTGTCAGCGGTGTACCGAGATAGCTTTCTGATGGTATCTGGAATTGCATATAGCCTTTTACAGAACTGTCTTCTGGGGTGACAAATTGAAAGTCGGAAACTATTCCGGGCGCTCCGTCGTTAGGTTCTTTCAGCCAAGCTCCGCTTACCTGGTATGTTCTTGTGAGATATGCAACAATTTTTGCCTCAGCATTTGTCAGGTTAAGTTCAACTATAGGTGTGTATTCACTGTCTAAAGTAATACTGGTGCTTTCAAAAATCCAGTAAACTTTTCCTGTTGCCCTGTTCATGAACATTGCCTGTTCAGTGCCGTTGTTTGCCAGATAATCATCCGGACCTATAAGATTTGTGCCGGTTATAGCCTTAACCCTTACTGCCTTTCCGTCAGATTTTCTTATTTTATACAGATATTGTCCGTAATCTTCTGTGTCAATGACAACACTATATAGAATGTCTTTTGTCGCAGACACCAATGTCTTGAATCTCAACTTGCTGTCAAAATCATTGCCTACTCTTTGCATGTCACCTGTTTCCGGATCAATTTCTACTAAGTGTGAGTTTGTGAAATCAACTACTATGCCGTATATTTTGTCATTGGTTACGTCATAGGCTAACGATGTTGTCGTACATTGGCAGTTGTCTTCAAGTTCTTTCTGATAAAGCACTTCATAAGTATCTCCGTCAAGAATTGTCCAAACAGGTTTCTGAGCAGGAAGGTTAGCTTCACCGCTGTATATATTGCAGTAGATCTTGCCGTTGTGATATACACCTCCTCCAGATATGTAACGGTTAAACAGCACAGCATTGTCGTCTGGCTTATAGTTGTTTTCATATCCGAACTTATATAGACCGGGAGTCATGTCGTCAAGCTCGTTTATTGGAGAAAACGTTATCAGGCCATACATGTCAACGCCTTCCATAGCAATAGGCTGGTTATACTCTTGTGCGTTAGTGCTGTTTATATTGCCGAAGAACAGAGCTGTCAGCAGGACTATGCCTTTTAGTATGTTTTTCTTCATAATATTTTTATATAAATTAGGCACTACCCCCCAGTTAGGGGGCAGTGCCGTTGTTAAGTTTTATTTAATTCTTCATTAATTTCATTGAGATTACGTTTCCGCTTCCGTCAACAGCCTTAACAATGTATATACCATTATTCAGACCTCCAAGTGACACGGTTCCGTTTACGCTTTGCGCGTTGAGAACCTTCTGGCCCTGTATGTTGAATACTGATACCGATTCAATGCCTTCAGGCAGATACAGTGTTGATGTAGAAGCTACATAATGCATATTGCTGCTCTCTGTTGCTTCTTCTATTCCTGTGCCTTCAATCTCTTTAATACTGAAGTCATCAATAGCTATCATTCCGGAGTTTGCTGCATCAGCATTAAACTCAAAGTAGAAACAATAGTCCATGTCATAATCAGGAACATATCTCACCGTAAACTTAGTCCATTCTTTTACAGGATCAGTTATTGTCTGAAGTACAGGTAACTCAATGCCCGATTCGTCCTGAGTATATGCGAGAACAAAGTTTGCTGTTGTCTTGTTTTCTCCGTTACCAGGCATATAGAGATAGTATGAAATCTCGTATGTCTTATTCTGCTTCAGTGTGAAGTATGGTGTGTAGAGAAGTTCGCTTCTTCCTCCAAGAGTGTACTCGTTAGCCACTGCTGCATATTCTCCAGAGTGTGCTGCGATGGTATTTGCAGGCATTGTGGTGATGCGGAACAATTCAGATGATGATGTTCTGCAACCCCATTTATTAGTGAAGAGAGTTGTCTCGTTGATGTCTATTCTGTTTTCAAAGTCTTCTGTATAAGGAAGTTTCTCTGGTTCATCGGATGTAAACAGACGCATCACTTTGATACTCTTTATCTGTACTTCCGTACCGTCTGCGCTCTCTACGTGTATGCCGAAGAAATTATTTTCTGACTCAGGCTGGAACGTTGTGCCGACTTCCATAACATTGTAGTCGTTAATAATCACGTCATTGAAACTGCCTATTGTTTCGGTCTGTTCATCAGCAGTTTGTCCGCTGCCACGTGTAAATGTTATATTGGCACTTTGGTTAAAACCGGTCTTAAATTCACATAATACATAATATGACTTCGTAGGATCAAGTGATATTTCTGGTGATATCAGCCATTCATCCTTACCATTGGTTGTCATGGCAGATTCGTCATTAGTCCATGTGTTGCCGTCTTTATCGGCATCAATAGACTTCCAGCCGTTATCACCTTCAGCAAAGTCGGCCACGTATGTGCGTTCTTTCAGATAACCGTCAGTGAAACTGCTTATCGACAGAACGCATGATGTTGCTTGTCCTACTTCAGTCTCAATGCTTGGTATAAGTTTGAATATCTTTTGTCCGGCAAACTTGCTTTCATCTTCATACTTGTATGTATATGAAACTTTCAGTCCGGTGTTTGGATCAAGTGTAGCGGGGTCGGGCATTGTTACTGTAGGTTCGGCAATGAGTTCGTCGCCGTCGTATATCTGAGTCTTAATTACTGAGCCTTTCTGTATAGTGTTTCCGTCTGCGTCAACAAGAGGATGATACCAGTCGAATATAACACTCTTGCTTGAGTTTACAGCTATAGCTTGTGCGTTAATTATTGCAGCCGGCTTAACCGGTGTTATAGCTACAGATTCTTCAATGCTGAAGTCGTCTATAATAATCTCTCCACCGTCAGCTTCGTCTGTATTTACCTTGATTGCAAAGCAATATTCTGCAGCTTCGTCAACACTCAGTTCTATGCTCTTCTTAACCCAACTGAAGTTTGTGTTCTCTTCCGTTTCGAGCAATGGTTCATCTGCAAGAGCTGATTTGCTTTGATCTGTAGCCTTATAGAGTGCCACCTTGTTTACTGCTCCTTGTTGAAGCATATACAGCATAAAGCTTATGTTATATACTTTTCCGGGTTGTAAAGAGAATTTCGGAGTGTAAACAATTTCTTCTCTAGCATCGGGAGCACCTCCTGCAGCAAACAGGGCATTTGTTCCAGAATATGCTTTTGTTCCCCATATTGAAGATGTCTCTTTTACATTTGCGACAGAGAAACCATATTGCTCATTGCTGCGGTCAATTTTCCATCCTTCTGGTGTTGTAGAGCTTTGATCGAAGTTTTCTGAGTAAGGCAATTCCATTACAGGCACCTCATTATCATCAGCGTCAATGTAGTAGATACCAATATTTTTAATGTTCATATTATTGGTTGTCTTACAGTCTTGGAATCCTATGTAATAAACACCTTCGGTTTCAACGCTGAATTGTGGAATAGTGGTATTTACATATCCGTTGTAGCGAATGTCTTCCAGTGAGATAAGTTCTCTCGTCATGCCGTCTGATGTCTGACTGTTGCCTATCCATACTTTCAGACTGCTTTCAAAATTCGTACTTGACGAAACATTGAACTTTATAATATATCTTTTATCTGGAGAAAGGGTAATGCCCGGAGATATAGCCCAGTCGTTATGTATATCCGTACTCCCTCTGTTTACACTAAAGCCTCCGTCGTCGTATGTTATCTGCTGCCATGTATTGCCTCCGTCTTTATTTTCAATAATCCAGTCGCTATAGTCGGCAACTGTGTTGAATTCGCGCACAGCTACAGCTTCTCCCTGAACATCATCAAGATTTATTTCTTCTTCAACAGGTAGTGATTCTACACCGTTGATAGAAGCAGCAACGCGATATCTTACAATACCTCCGAAACTTTCCGGGTTGTATGTATATGAATCAGCTTTTCCGAGTTCACGATTTTCAAGTGAACCGACCTTTACGCCATTTTCATAAATATTAATGTTCAACGGAGAAATGATAGGAGCGTTAGTCACATCCAATGAAGGATTCTTCCATTTAAGTGTTACACTCTTTTTATTAAAGTTAGAAGTTACTTCAAGATTTTCAACGCTCATTGGTTGTGCCTTTGAAGTTTTTGTAACAGAGATTTTGTTTATTGATATGATGCCGTTAGGTGTAGGCGTTGTAAGATTAAAGCCAATATATGCCGTTGTGGTCTCTGTGCAGGTGAGTCTTATTACTTTGTCAATCGAGCCGCTGTTCGTGTTTATTGATTCTGTTGTCAGATTATTTATCATTCCTTCTGCTGTCGGAGTTGTTCCCCATTTTACAGACAGTTCATCAGCGTCAAAGGCACCGGCTTGTGATATAGTGTATCTGATAAGATAGTCATAGCCGGCTTCCAAATTTATAGAAGGTGTTATAAGCCAGTCGTCAGCTTTGCCCATTGCCATGTTTCCGTTATATGTTGGTCCCTGATAGCCGTCTTCAATTTTCCATTTAACGTCATCATTGTTTGCGTCTATTACTGTCCAATTGTTCAGCGGATCTGCATCGGTAAAGTCTGTAGAGTATATTTCTGTTTCAGTTGGTATCTCACCAATATTTTCTTCAATTGCGAATGAGAAAAGTTGGAGTGTATTTCCTCCACTGCTTGATGTGTTGTGAAACGAAAAATAGTATGTTCCGTCTGTCTCAGGTGTAAAGTAGTTAATCTCAATATTGTCGCCGCTGTTATTTAGTGTCAGTTGCTTTATTGGAGTCATAGCCGACTTGTCAGTACCTTGCGTTAGAGTTATTTCGTCGTATCCGCGTGGGTCGCCCTGTACTGCGACATTTGTCGTTATCTTGTACGTAACACCACCTTTAAGCCTTATTTTAGGCGAGATGAAATCATCGTCATTCTGTCCTGTTAATGGCATTTCCAGCATTGGACCAAATCTTGTTATAGGTGTCCATGTGTGAGAGTCGTTGTTGTTATCTACTGCAGTCCAGTCTGCATAATCTTTTGTCAGGTCAACATTATATGGGACATCAACGACTGGCTCTTCAGGAGTTATCACAGAACCGCCTTCTTCATACAATTTAAATTCAAAGAGGAGTACTGTGCCGTTGAATTGTGGACTGGTACAATGGAATGCAAAGTGATATTTGCCGTCTTCAGTTACGTTTACTTGTACTTTTTGTGCTGCCGGATATTCTGAATTATCGTTTAATACCACATCGGCAATCTTAGAGAAAGTACTCATATCGCTATTTGACGTGCCTTGTTCAAATGATACGGTATTTTCGTTTCCGTCGGCCTGATTACATATATTGAATTCCGCAATATATGATTTTCCTGATTCAAGTGTGAATTCTGGTGAAACATAATAGTCATTGCATGATGAAACATAGTCCATCGACAAGACTATGCTTCCATAGTATGTACCTTGGATATACGCCCGTCTAGGCTTATATGTCTATGTCGTACCCGGCGTGGGACTATTATCAACTGCCGTCCAGCCTTCTTGACTGTCGGCAAAATTAATTTCATACGGCAATGCAGTTTGTGCTTTACCGGCATTCGTTCCTAAAAATAGGACGAATGTGAACATTAAAGATACTAATTTTCTCATATCACTTATAATTAAGTTAATATTATATCCATCTACAAAAGTAATAGACGGTAAATTTGACGATTGCATTTTTAGTATTTTATCCATACGCTAACGAGGTTTTAAAACATCTTTTTACAAAGATGATAGATTTATGGGTGTAAAGGTAAACAAAATATTCTATATTTAGTAAAATTATTGGTAATTTTTAAAATATTATTTAGGAAAAGTAATAGAATGTAAATAGACACTTATTGATTATTGCATTGAACTTGTTTTTAAGTGCTATATTCTTACTAACTGATTTATTTATTTCTTGTGATATAAACAATACGCATTACAAACTAGCGCATTTGTGTTATTTTGATATTTTATATCGAGTTTTGTGTAGGCTGTTTTTTATTACAGTTCACTTCATATATTTCCTTTCCGTCAATAGCATATTAAGTAGTAATTTTGTCACGGAAATATAGAATTGCACATTTATATGAATGCCTATCTTTATCAAAAAGCAATGTATCAAAAGAAAATGGTGGGTATTGTTACATTTGATATATTTGCCGTTTAGGTTTGCTTACCTCATTTTCTTTTGATACATCCTTTTAATTTAATAATAGATGATATGTTGCAGCTTTTATTATGTAGCTTCTTTCATTGCTTATTTATTGTTGTTTCTTCTGTCGTCATTTCCAAAAAACTTTTTGTGGTAATATGAATTAGCCGTATAAAGAGCTGCTGCAGGATTGTTGCCTGTAACGCGGTCTTTTGTTACAAGTGTTGTCGTGTAGGCATCTGAATATTTATAAAACAGACTATCGTGCCCTACACAAAGACCAATGACAACATTCAGGTCTGTATGAGCTTCATTAAGAAGTCTCGCCTGTAATATCGGGTTACACATTGCGGCACCTATGCTTTCACATTCTGCCGGAATGCCTACTGATGTCTTGCGCTGTCCTGCCACCTTGCATATTACCGACAATGGCTCGAATCCATTTGCTCTCAGTATCTTTGCAAATATGCGTGCTTCATTGATTAGACCTATACAGTTGGCTATACCTATGCGCTTTGCTCCAATCTTGCGGGCGAATTCCATAATCTCTTGCACTCTTGTCCATTTGCAATAGCCTTCATACTCAACTTCTGCGCTTGCAATCATTATTGCCTTGTTGTTGTTTTCTTCGTATCTTTCTAAAGCCCATTGCCTGTCGCTTTCTTTAAGATTTGCCGTAGGACAAAATTCGGGGTATGTGCGGTCTTTATATTTGCAATTCTGTGTTCCGCAGTCTACGCAGCTATGTTCATTTATTGTTTCTTTTTCCATTGTATATTTCTTTAAGTTGTTTTTATTTCTATACAAAATTACATTTTAAATTTATAAAATATGATTCAAATAGAATTTTTTCGTATATTTGACGTATTGTAATGTTTAGCTGATAACTGTGTTCTTTAAACTATTATGAATTTACCTCGTTACAATATAATGAGATAAATCTAAGATGCCAGATTATATTTCGCATTTATATTAGCATTTGATTGATTTTGATAATTTTCAAATAAGTTGCAATGATGAATTTAAAATATATAACAATAGCAGCCGTTTTAATATTTACATTTTTCGGATGTGCATCAGAAATTAAGAAGATAACATACGATGTACAAGGTGTCAATTATACGATAAAAATACCGAAAGGATACAAATGACTTGAATATTCCACAATTGAGGAAAATATGGTTGAGTTATCATATTCTGATTCATCGTGCATATATTTAGGTTCATCTGACATGACACCGAATAAGAAAAACATCAAATCGTTGAATGACAGCATCTATTCATTGAGGTTTCAAAATAATTCATTGGCTGAAGATGTAAACAAAACTATTGGATATAATGTTATAAAAATGCGCACTGACACATTTGATATTTCAGGTCAAGATACGGAAGGTTTGTTGTGGCGCGACATCATTATCGGGAATATATGTGTTGGCTATAAAGGCGTGAAAGATTCAAACAAGCAACTTTTTGATAGAGCCGTAAAGTCTTTATCCTATTAATGCTATTATTGAACGGGTCTTTATTTTTAATCTTAAATATTCATATTAGATAATTATCCTCCAATAAATATTTTCTAAAATAAAACAGCTTATGGCATGCAGAGATAATATTGTTAAGTATATTTCAAACATTTGGTGGACATTACAGGGGATTATCATCTCAGTATGGGGGCTAGTTGGACTATTTGCAGAATATAATAATGTGTATGCAGAATTATTATTAGCGGGACTGTTTCTTATTGTTTCTATAATCTTAAAAACCAACAGGAGTTATAATATTCGAATATTGTCACAAATATGTTTAATATTGTATACGATTATAACCTCTATACTTATTTTTATGTTGGTAGCTGTTGCAAGTCCAAAGGTATGGTGTGCCCTAGTTCTATTGATAATCGGGACTTTAAATATCTTAATATCCATTGTTGATTCTTTTAAAATCTTTTATGCTGTCAAAGAATGATTTGATTGTTGAATCAGTAAAATAATAGGTATAAATACTTCTAATTAGTAGGGCGAATATACATTTTGATTATAAATACATACATGCTCGCCATGTATTTTATAAGTTTCGTTATCATTTTTTATAGCAGTAGATCTTGTAGGATAATATGCATATTATGATTAAATGACAAGAGAATTAGTTCCTGTAATAGTGCTTATTTTGTCTATTCGATAGAAAAACTTGCTAAGACCATTTGATGTATTGTATAATTTTGTAACTTTGTCATCGTTGGTTATTGTTTGTATTTTGCAATAAAGTTGCAATCTTCTCTGGTTATCTAATATATGTATTGGCGTTCGTACTGTCAATTCTAACCTTAAATTTGCAAATATGAAGTTGAAAGATAAACGATTTCTTATATTCGAAGGCACAATGGCATGTTTTATTTTCATTGTCGGTATAATTTATTTTTTATGCGGATTTAACGAGTTGTTTGGTGTTGCTGAATATTTCTTCTTATTTTTGCCGTCGCACATTCTTGCAGGAATAGCTACGTGGCTTGTATGTAAAATGGATTATTGGGCAAATCTTACAATATGGCAAATAGTGTTTTCTTCTATCATTTCATTATTTATACTTTTATTCTTTATGCAGGGTGAGTATATTCTATTCTTGGCCATCATGATATTTCTCGTTTCCAATATATTTTCAATGTTCCTAATTCCTTTTTATTGTTTGCTTTATGGAATAATCATAAACAAGTGTATGGGGAGTAAAAAGCAATGAAGAAATAATGAAATAGATTCTATTTATGCATATCAATTCATGAAAATGTATATTTGTGGAAGTATTCTAAAAAATTAAGAAATTAGTAAGTTGTAAATAAAGACACAATGAAAAATAAAATTTTACTTACATTATTACTTGGTATTGTGGTCATATTTTGTAGTGGTCAGTCTTTTCTTGTTAAATACCCCAAATTGACAGGCCGCAATTTGGGAGAATTTTTCAAGGATTGGGAAATTTATTCAGATAGCGTTTCTTCTTGTAATATCATTAAAGACAGCATTTTGTCTGATGTCGTAATGAGAGAATTTGCAGCATTTAATGATGAAAACAAAAGGCAAAATAGTATCACTTCGCAATATATAGTTTTTCCTCAAACAATTGAAGTTGAACGATATTATTTAGATGTGGATACGATAATGGCAGAGTCCTCCCAAGGCTTTCCGTCATATATACCTGACATGAAAAGAGAGCAATATTCAGTTGACACAATAACTCCTGCTGTTCCACGTGGAGGACTGTATTTAACTCCTGGTATAAGAAAAGTATTATCGGAATTTGCAGGAGGACTTAAAAAAGAAAATGTAATTACGAAGATAAATAAAAGTAATGTCAAAAAATTGAAAAAATACATACCTGTTGCTTATGGACATTGGGGTGGCTATTGGTGGTTCGTGTCTTTTCCTATTATTAACGGAATTTGTTATTCAGATAATCTGATAGCGATTATGAGGAGAACAAGTTGGTGTACTGGCAATGTGATATGGTATGTAAAAGAAAACGGTAAATTTGTCAGAAGACAACAGCCTGTATCTGTATGGATTGAATAATGATTATGAGTGGTTATCAGAATGTTATAAAAACAGAAGATGTTGATCAGTGTAGGTACATGCAGCATTCGAAATAATAATAATTTTACTTTTATTGTAGCAATTTTTGTTGCAATGAAAAATAAAAAAGTAAGATTGCCATTGTTATGAATTATTACAAATATATGTTATGAAAAGAGTCTTTTTATTTTATTTGATTTGTATTATATTCTGTAATATCGCCATATCACAGAACATAATGGATGTAAAGCAATATTCATTTAAGTCATCAACTTATAACGATACTCGTTCTTTCAGAATAGCCTTACCTGCTTCTGCATATCCTAATGTAAAGTATAATGTGCTGTTTGTTTTGGATGCAGACTATACCTTTGATGTGATTGCTTCTACAGCAATTTATTTACAGACTTTTGACTATATTCCTCCAACGGCAGTCGTTGCAATAGATTATTCTACTCCCGGAAACAGGAATGATGTAGGATACGACTTGTCCGATAATAGTCTTGATTCAAGTGGAGTAAGGTTTTATAATTATGTTAACACTGATTTGGCAAATGAAATAAATCGGATAATTTCCACATCAGGCTTTAATACGTTAGTTGGCCATTCGTATACAGCAAGTTATCTTAACTATTATATCAATGCAGGAAATGATTATATGACATCTTATATTCTATTCTCGCCTGAAGAAATGAAACATATTCCTGGTTTTGAAGCAAAGTATAGTACAAGGAGTCCGAGTATCCGCATAATTACTGCTATGGATGATACCGAAGAAAGACAATCTTTTGGCCGGAGCTTGTATGAAAGTTTTCAAGAAAGGCAATATGATGTTAAGTTATATAATATTAAAGCAGACCACATGTCTGTAATTCCGGCTGGGATAATGCAAGCCCTGACAAGTCTGTATGACAAATATTACAATATCGACAGTATATACGATGCCATAGACCATGCTGACGTTTCTTTGTGGCAATCTTTTAAAAGCATAAATGAAAATAACAGAGATCTCTATAAACAAGAATTGCCAATTTCTGGTTCATGCATTTCTGCTTTCTTGTGGACTGCTATTCAAAAAGGCGAGAAAGAATCAATTGATAGTTTACGGGCTTATTATGAGAAAGCCCTGGAAAATGAAGATTCTGATCCTAATGCATTGGGTGTTATGGGAGACTTGATGAATAAACTTTGTTTATGGAAAGAGGCAGATTACTACTTGCAACGATGCCTGGAGAGATATAAAAAATTGAATCAAGAACATGAAACACTATATTGGAGAAGAGTGTACTCATTGAACGTATTGGCAAAACTCGGTCAATATAAAAAGGCATGGAAAATATTAGAAGAAGGAAAAAAGATATATCCAGATGACAAAGCTATATTTTCTTATTATCAAGGAGTTTTGTCAATAACAAACGATTTTCTCATAAATAAAGGCGTAGAACAATTGAAAATAGCCATGAAATATCCTGATGTACTGAAAAATAATTTTGTGAATTTAGATGAAGTTGAAGCACTTCTGAAAAAAGGAATATCAAAAGAAAAAGGAAGTAAGTGATTATATCAGCTCCTTTCAAATGTTAATTCAAAATATACAGAAGAGTAGGAATAATTAGGCCCTAATTACATTAGAATTCAGCTAGGGCTTTTGCTTTATATTGGCAGATTTTCATTAGGATTTTTTTGCATGTATAGCGGGTTATGTCTAAAAAGCGGAAAAAGATGGCTGGAAACATGAACGCACAAGATATATAAAACTGTGTGCGGTTTAATGACGATTTTGGCTTATAAGATACTACATGTTACACAAAATGACCATTGCACTTATGTTTTGTCTGTGCAATGGCCATTTAATAATGGGTTAATCTTATGAGAATATTATTATACCATAATACGTTCCAACTTCATTTTCCACTCTTCCCATCTCGGCATCTCCTGTTTTAGCAATTCATAAAAAGCCTTTGTATGGTTCTTATGAATTAAGTGACAGAGTTCATGAGTAATGACATATTCAATACAGACCCTTGGAGCGCAAATCAGTCGTGGGTTTAAGAATATCCGTCCTGTTGGTGTGCAGCTTCCCCATCTTGTTTTCATCTCTTTCAATACGATTTCCGTCGGCTCAACTCCGTAGCGTTTAAAACGTTCTATGAGTGGAGTCGCATATTCTTTTAGCTTAATGTCTGCCCGTTTTCTGTACCAAGTCCACAGCAATGTGCCTGCATCACTTTTGTGGCGACAGCTAATCTCTAAGATGTTCCCCTTATAATGCACTTCGTTGTGCCCATCTTGCACAACGCGCAGCATGTATTGCCTTCCTAGATACAGATGCGATTCACCGCTGACATATCTTCTTTTTGGGGTATGTATGCCAAACGATCTGAAATAACATTGTTGTCTGTAAATCCATCCGGCACGGCGGTGAACGTGCATACGGATATTTTCCAATGACGCATTCTCTGGAGCTTTCACCTCAATTGAACCGTCAGGGTGAACACTTATACCTAAGGTCTTTCGCGGTGCATATATTATGGAATAATCCAGAATTTTCGTTCCGAATGTTATGCTGTCTTTTATTTTGTCCATAATTTCGCAACATCCACGCATCCGTCAATAATAATATCCATATCGTCAAAAGGAAACTTCAGATCATATTTACGTTTAACGTTGTCTATCAGATAATCTTCAAGTTCTATCTTCATACGTCCGATTATGTCTGACTTTGTCTGCCAGTCCACCAATGTATTTCCGTCAATAATCAGTGTGCTGTTTATTATTTCGTCAAATTTACGTGTGGTGTCTAAGGCCATGCTGTTTGTGTCCAGACCATTGTCACCAAATAATCTACGATACGTCTCGGATATGATACCATAATATGCCTTCGCTGCATTGTTATATTGCAGCTCTGCCGGAATATCGTTGTCTGTATGTGCCAATACGTCATCTTTGTATTTCTGCACACGTTTTAGATATTCAAGTTCGCTTATGCGTCCTTGCTCATATTCTTCAATAGTTTCTTTCAGCAATTGTGAAAACTTCTTGTAAAACACAGGGTCGGTATCCATATTCTCTGTTATGTATTTGCTGGTGCGTGAGGCTATCGTATCTGCCTTGGCGGCAGTTCCCACCACCTTTTCAACTTCCTGCTCAAAAGCTTCTGTATCGAATATGTTGACCAGATCTGTAATCTTTTTTACTGCGCCACTTTCTACATGACGGTTTATCAGCTTCTGAATCTGACTTTCATATTGTTTGTAGTCAATCTTGTCAGAAAAGCGCAACTGAACAGCCGAACGCAGTTTCACAAACATGTTCAGGTCGTCTTTATAACGTCTTATTTCATCCTCACTTGTTTTTTCATGAAAATCTCTTGTCGAAAGTGCTATTTTCAGGCATGAGGCATAAGCCGTAAGCCGTTCGTAAAACTCCTGTCTGCGGTCTTCCATGCGCAAAGACTGTGCGTATGCTTCTAAATCATGTTTGTTTGCAATGTCCTTGAACATGTCCCACAGGTTTGAATATTTTTGAGGCAGTTTTTCAATCTCTGTGCTTACCGACGGCATTGTATTTTGAATTTCTTGTCGTTCTTCTTCGTCATAGTCTGAATAAAGCTCTAAAGCTTCATCAAGTTCTTTAAGAACGCCGTAATAGTCGATAATATACCCGAATTCTTTATCATCACACACTCTGTTAACTCGTGCTACAGCTTGGAGCAGTGTGTGTCCGTTTAATTTACGGTCAAGATACATCACAACCACTTTAGGCTCATCGAAGCCGGTCAGAAGTTTGTCTACAACAATCATTATCTCAGGTTGTTCCTGATTTTTGAACCGTGAAATGAGATTATCCTGATACTTTTTGGGCGTGCCGTGTTCGTCCATCATTTTTTTCCAATATTCTTTTACCTCTTCAGAAGTGTTGCCGTATGGTGTTTCTTCACCCTCACGGGTGTCAGGCGGTGTTATTAGTACTTCAGACGATACCATGCCGATTTCGTCCAGATACTTCTTATATAGCACGGCTATGGCTTTGCGCGGTGTTACGAGCATTGCCTTAAACTTTGTTCCCTGCCAGTTGTCCCTGAAGTGTTCAGATACATTCCATGCTATTGAGTACACACGTTGTTCTGTCTGGTTGACAAAATCCGTGCGCGAATATTTCTTTTTAAGGTCTACTGTCTGATATTCATTTAGATTTTCACATACCTTTGTGAAGAAATCGTCTATGGCTCCTTCATGTACCGTTTGTGGCACAATACGTCCTTCGTAGAGCAACGGCACCACCGCGCCGTCTTCCACAGCTTGGCGCACTGTATACACAGGGCGTATTATTCCGCCGAATGTTCTTGCCGTGTTCTTCTCTTTCTTCATCAGTGGTGTGCCAGTAAAGGCTATCTTGCAGGCATTTGGCAGCACCTTGTCCATCTTTATTGCCATTTCTTTATACTGGCTGCGGTGAGCTTCGTCTATAAGAATGAAAATATTTGGATCGATAAGCGGGTGCTTCATCCGTTTTACGGCAGTCTCAAATTTATTGATTATTGTTGTTATCACGGCATCAGTTCCGCTTTCAAGTAGTTCTACTAATACAGATCCTGTTGTGGCATTTACAACATCGCGTCCACATTTCTTGAAGGTCTTTGTTATCTGGCTGTCAAGGTCGGTACGGTCGGTCACCATAACAATTCTCGGATTTTGTATTTGTTTTTCTTGTGCTATGGCTTGCGCCAGCATCACCATCGTAAGCGATTTGCCGCTTCCTTGTGTATGCCATACCACGCCGCCATGTCGCTTTCCGTTATTAATTGGTTTTATGCGTACTATGATTTCTTTCACCGTGAAAAATTGCTGATAGCGTGCCAGTTTCTTTATGCCTCCGTCGTAGATGGTGAAGTTGTGTATCAGCTCAAGCAGCCTCTTTGGTCTGCATAAGCCGTAAAGATATTTGTCTTGTTCTGTCGGCAGTATCTCTTCTTGCTCCATTGCGTCGAAATAGGCGCGCACGTAGCGGAAACGCTCTCCGAACAGGCGCTCTTTCTTTGCATCTTCCAAAGGCTTATTCACCAAGTCATGCAACTGTGCTGTGTAGATGTCTTCGTCTTCCTGTGAGAGAAACATCTCTTTCCATTTGCTCCAGAACTTTGCCGGAGTTCCTGTTGTTGCGTATGTTCCGTAACTGTTGCCTATTCCTAAAAGCAATGCGCTGTAGACATAAAGCCCACGTATGCCGTCGTCCTTTTGATTGCGCAGATGTTGCGATATGGCCTGGTTGCACGCTCCCTTTATGTCAGGGCGCTTGCATTCTATCACGACAAGTGGAATTCCGTTTACAAATAGCACAATGTCCGGGCGGTAGGTGTCAGAGCTGCCGGTGCGCATCACGGCAAATTCTTCTGTTACATGAAATACGTTTCGTTCTGGGTGTTCCCAGTCAATATATCTCATGGTGTAGCTTTTTTTGTCGCCGTCAATGCTTTGTTCGAATGTTTTGCCCAGCGTCAGCATATTATATACAGCCTCGTTGCCGCTCAGATATCCTTCGCCCATAGGGATGTTGCGCATAGCGAGCACCCCGTTCTCGATGTTTTGTTCAGAAAACAGTTCTTCTTTGTTTCTGTTCACCCTTATAGAGTTGATGCGTCTCAGCTGGTTGCGCAGCACGTCTTCCAGCAGTACGTTCGACATCTTGCCGCCGCGCATAGCCAAAGCTTCGTCGGGAGTAAGGTATTCATAACCAAGTTTCTGCAACATCTGCAAAGCCGGTATCTGGCTTATATGGTCTTCTTTGAATGAAATGCCCTCTTGAAACATAATTGATTATTTTACTGCTTTACGTTGATGCAAATCTAATAAACGTTGAAATTCATAATCAGCTTTTATTTTGTCTAAAATGCGTTTGACAACCATATTTATTTCTTTACCTGCGCGGTAATCTGCTGGACATACAAAATTTACCCTATTATCTTTAATTAGTTGTAAAGCGGTGGCTTTTTTTGCACTGTTTGCGTATACCGCTATTGAATGTCCGCCATGTTCTTTGACCATTTTCATACAAGGAATGTCTGTATCGCCATCTCCAAAGTAAATCATGTGGGAAAATGGAACAGGACGTTCTTTTTCAGGTATATATTGATTTATTTTTTTGTTGTCGCTCACTTCTCTTATTCCTTTGTTTATTTTAAAAAGGAATTGCGTTTTGGCTGTATAGTCTATTGCTACAGCTGGCCAATAAGCAATGCCGTCAACGTTGTAAAGAAATGAACAGGCATAGATGTTTTCAAATTCTTTTGCAATAGGCGTACCTTCTATCATTTCTTTTAAACCTGAGGAATTAATATAATGTTTAACATCCAGCCCTATAGATTTTCCGTAAGCATTTATTAATGAAAACCATTCCTTTACACCTTCAAATAATTCAACATCTGCTCCAAAATGTTTGAATGATTCTCGTTTTAATGATATACCATTTGTTTTTGCCGCTTCTATCATCAAAAACATATAAGTAAGGATACCATTGGCATCGTTTTCTTCAGACAGTTTCTTATTTTTCTCCCAAAAAGCGACTTTGTCTTTTCCGATTGCTTGTATAAAACCGAATTCCTGCATATTTCCAGGAGAAAGTGTACCGTCAAAGTCGTATATAAGTGCTACTATTTGTCTTTTCTTTGCCATAATGTTTGATTTAAATTTATTTTAATTCTTTCCATTGAATTTCAAAACTTCTTGCTTCACCCTTTAATAAAGGATATAAAAATAAATCTTTTTTCTTTTGTGGAAATAATTTGCCTGTCTTAACTTCTAAAACTGCAAAAATAGGTTCATCGCCTCCTACTTTAGATCGCATTTCATGTTCCAATAAAGTTAGAATTAAATCAGCATGTTTTTTGTTCATTGACTCTTTTGCGGACATATATAATTTTATGATATATATTTTCTTATTTATTTCTAAAATCAGTTCTGGATTCAAGGCTATACTAATATCTCCTATGACCCATGTCTTTCTTATTGGAGTAAGATATTTAATTTTTTTCTTTCCAAGAAATTTTTTATATCCATTGATTAAAGTTTCATAATTGGGCTTCTTTTCATCACATATATAATTGATGAGTCCATCTAAAAAATCAATATTTTTACCCCTCTTATGGAATTCTATAATTCGATTTCTTAAGGCATACCAATAATCAGTAGTATAAGGATTATCTTCAGTTTCTCTCCTTTTCTTGGCTGCTTTTACAACTGTTGCTTTAGCTGTTCCTGACTTATTAACAAAATTAATAAATTCAGTTAGTGTAATTTTAATATTTCCCATAATTATCTAATTACTCTATTTTTCCCAGTTAATAATACTTGCATTAAACCTTTTTTTTGTTGACGTAATGATTCAAATCTCTGATTGGCTAATGTTATTTCTGTATCACATGATAAAAGAATTTCTATTATAGCATTTTGTTCTTTTAAATCAGGAATTATAACTTTCACTTGACTAAATGAAGGAAATTTACAATTTAATGTGTCATTTACTAATCCTTGAGAATGTGTCCAAAAACGATATACCATAAAAGGCTGTTTAAACAACATTTCCATGTAATACGGATTAATGTTGTTATGCGGTATAATAATTGTATAAGCAGGACTTACAATTCCTTCTAATTTAGATAGAGCACATCGTCCTTGCCACATTCTCATAGTATTGTATCCGATATCGTTTGGACAAATTCTTTTGTATTTTGATTTGTCATCGTTTGAAGTATTTTTCTTTTCCGATTCTGTCTGAAGAATGATTCCTTTATTAGCTGTAATAGAAAGTAAAGGAAGGGCAGGCATGTTAGTTTCATTCCTTTCATCGAATAGTTCTCCCAATTTCATTGTTTTCCATTCACTGCTAAATCCAGGTAAACGTTTCTTTCCTGTGAGCAGTTGTTGCATTAATCCTTTTTTACGCAATTCAAGTTTTTCTATGAGTTGCGATTGCTTTTCAATGGCTTTGTCCCATGTGCTTAAAACTTCTGCTATCTTTTGTTGCTCTGAAAGTGGTGGAACAGGAATCTTTATTTTTTTCAAATCTCTTGTACTAATACTAGCTTGATTTACAGCAGGTTTAGCTATAACTTGGGCCATATGTCTCATATATGTAGTTAACAACATATAGTATAAATATTGTTTGTTAAGACATTGGTTAGCTCTAAGTAAAAGTAGATTCATTCCATGATAAATTTCTTTTTTACCATTATAATAAGCAACTTTCCCAATTTGCGAAAGACTATTTATATGACTATATAAAATATCTCCTTTTTGCATCCTGAAATCTTCATATCCAACACTATTTTGGATGTGTCCAACTTTTGCATAATTTATTTCTCCTGTTGAAATGGTTTCAATACGAGTAACAGGAATTCCGTTAGATATGGAAACATTATATGTAAGCCCATTTGTACATCTTGAAAGAAGATCGCCTAAACATCTAATATTCCATTCTTGCGGAACAACTCCTAATATTGTATCTTTATAGCCTTCTGGAGTAACACTGCTTGCCATATTTTTTAATTTTCAGGGTTATAATCTTTTATTGCTTTTTCTATAATACTAATTATTGTCTGCTTATGCCAATCCAATGCGAGGTTTATATCGTTGGTATCGGGATATGTTCCATAAGCATATTTTTTAGTGTGAAACATATAGCCTTGTGCAAAAAACTGGATAATGGCACTTAGGCAAGTAGATACATTTTGCATCGCATAATCAGCCTTAGGTTTGCTAAGTGAGATAGAGAAACTGATTGATTTTGCTTGAGTCCACATTGTCTTGTCCTCATATGTTAAAGATTCAGAATCTAATGTTTGATTTTGATGGTTGTAATCAATATTTGATTGTTTTAATCCTATGGAATAACGGCATGCAATATCCTCAAAGAAATTGAAAGATGGTTGTATTTTTTCTTTCATCTTATGTGAATATGGAATCAGCAATTTATTATACAAATCAATTTTATTTTCTATAGAATCAAAGTGTTGTCGATTATTTTCTTTTTTTTCAGCAATCTGTTGTAACAACTTGATTTGTTTCTTAAAATCATCTTCCTCTTCAATGCTCTCTCCCCGTGCTGCTTTTATACTTATGAGCAGCGCACGTTCCAGACATTTTGACATGTATGTAATAAACGGTTCAAGCTGTTCAGCTTCGGCATGGGCACCGACTGATGGAGTAGGGCCTACGACAACATCGCATCTGTTTAGCGCCGTAAGATAATTTGATTTGTCCTTGCTCTTGACAACTAACATGGGATAGCCATGACGTGTAAGAATGTAGTTTACAAGCAGACGGGAGATGCGTCCGTTGCCGTCTTCAAACGGATGGATGCGTATGTAGCGGTAGTGGAACACCGACGCAAGTTCTATAGGAGACATATTGCCTTGTTGCTCCGCTTCATTATACCAACTGACGAGATCGTTCATCAGAGCCGGAGTCTCTTCGGGTGACGCATATTCAAAACGCTCACCTGTCTGTGTGATAACCGAATTGGGGCGTGTCTTATAAATGCCGGCGTGGATTATGTAAGATGTGGGTGTACCATCATGCTGTTGGCTGTACACCGTGTAATCCTCGCGCAGCAGCGTATGATGAAGCTGGCGTATGAACGTTTCGGTCAGCGGCTTGTTCCTGTCGCCGGCTTCTTCCTGTATCATCTTGAGACAGACATTGTGTGCCTTCATCTCTTCAAGATCTTTCATGTTGGCTTCGTCCACCACCTTGCCGAAAAACAACAGAAGCTCGGTCTGACCATATGTCAGTGTGTTGCCTTCTATGTGGTTAGAGTTGTAGTTGAACTCCAACATGAATTTCCGGTCCAGCCTGTTTCTGTATTCCGGTTTTAGCGGCTGCAAAGCCGTCCATTCTTTATATAATTGTTCAAGATATGTCATAATTATAGTTGCAAATTTTGTTTGTAAATATTATGGGCTTTATTGTCATCATCCCATGTGTATTCAACGTTTATGATATCGGGCGTTGATTCTGATATCATAAATGGTATCTCAAAATGTTCACCAGGATTTAACAATTCAAAAGGAATACTTGCCATTCCGGTCAGGCTGATTCCTCTGAAGTTCCGAATGTCGGTTATACAAATATTATGTGCAGAAGCTAAACCTTCATTAGAAATTACAAGTTTTCGCATTTGTCTGTTTTCTCTTATTATAGTGCCAGATATTTTTGCACATTTCTTCTTTAAATTTTCTTCATCAATTTTTAGTATCTGGTATTGATTCAATATTAAGTTCTGCTTTTTTATTTTCCTGTCATATATGACAAAGGTAAAAGCAGACAATAATAATGCACATATTGAAATAATCAAACTTGCTAATTCCATAATCAATAAAAATATTTAATATCCAAGCTCCTTTAAATATCCTTTCATCTTAGCCTGTACCTCAGCCAACTCCGCTTCGAGTGCGTCAATTTCTTTCTGCACGGCAGGGATATCCACTTCGGCTTCTTCTTCAAATGTGTCGACATATCGCGGTATGTTGAGGTTGTAGTCGTTCTCTTGTATGTCGGCTGGTGTTGCCACGAAAGCGTATTTGTCTTCAACAACTCCCGGCTTGAATTGTCCTGAAGCAAATTGGCGATATACAGACACAATGTGATCAATATCTTCAGGGCGCAGTTTGTTCTGGTTTTTCCCATCCTCATATTCACGGCTGGCGTCGATAAACAGCACATTGTCAGTTTGTTTGCCTTTGTTGAAAATAGCAATGGCAGCAGGAATGCCTGTTCCGAAAAACAGATTGGCAGGAAGACCTATAACGGCTTCAAGCAGATTTTCGCCTATAACGTGTTTGCGTATTTTTCCCTCACTCGCACCGCGGAATAACACTCCGTGAGGAATGACGACACCAACTTTGCCACTGCCTTCTTGAGCGACCTCTATCATGTGTGAGATGAAAGCCCAGTCGCCTTTGCTCTTTGGAGGTATGCCTCGCCAAAAACGGTTATATGGGTCACTTGCTGCTTCGTCAGCTCCCCATTTGTCCAAAGAGAATGGGGGATTAGCTACTACTGTGTCGAACTTCATCAGTTGGTCGTTCTCTTTCAATTTAGGATTGCGTAATGTGTCGCCCCATCTTATTACAGCGTTGTCGAAACCGTGCAAGAACATGTTCATCATGGCCAAGGCCCAAGTGCTTCCGTTTACTTCCTGTCCATAAAGAGAGAAGTTGCTGTTTCCTACTTCCTTTCCGGCCTTAATGAGCAATGATCCTGAACCACAAGTTGGGTCACAGATGCGTGCGCCCGGTTTGCTCTTTGTCAGCTTTGCCAATAATGTTGAAACTTCAGCAGGTGTGAAAAATTCTCCAGCTTTTTTCCCTGCTTCGCTGGCAAAGTTTGAAATCAAATACATATATGCGTCGCCAATAATGTCGTTATTCTCAAGATGCGTTTCGTCGAGATTTAACTCGTTGAAATCAATCAACAGATTTTTCAGACGTGCGTTCTTTTCCTTAGGTTCACCGAGGTTTGCACTGTTGAAACTGATGTTTCTGAAAATGCTACTTCCGTCTTCACTGCTCATTTTCTCATGGTTAGCATCTTCAAGATCAACCAGGGCTATATCGATAAGCTCACCTATGTTGTCATCAGATCTATGTTGGTATAGGTAATCGAACGAACTTTGTTCAGGTACGACGAAACGTTCATGGCGCATGGCACGCGAAGCTCTTTCGTGGTTACCTTCATATTTGTCGATATATTCGGCATATTTGCTTTTATAGACATCACTGACATACTTTAAAAATAGCATTGTCAGAATGTAATCTTTATATTGGCTAGGGTCAATGAGTCCACGAAATGTATCGCACGCTTTCCATACCACCCTGTTAATTTGTACTTGATCAATCTTAATCGCTTCCATATATTTCAAATTGTTTTATTCATTAATAATTGCTTAATTATAAGCTCTTTTCGTTTTATTATTGTTTCCTGCAGATGTTTTTCCCTTTGTGACAGTTCGTCAATCTTTACTATTAGTGTCTGTGTATGAAGTTCAGGGATGTTAATCTCCAATTCTTCTACATTTTGTTTGCGGATTAGAGGCGTAGCACTGCCGGTTTGAAATGTCTTAAAATAATTCTTTGTTGCAGGTTGACGTAAGAACCAGCAAAGATACTCCGGTAAAACTTTATCAGATTTTACACGTATTACGAAAAACGACGTTGATGCAACGGCGTCTTCTTCCTGCTTATATGTTAAACAGAGATAATTAGTTCCCTTACAAGCAAATAGTATGTCATTATTCTGCAGTAAATTCTTTTGTGCTTTTGGAGTCGGGAAAACTCGTGATGCGTATTTGGTAGCAATTGAATTGCTACAGTCTTTTGTCTGCAAATATAAGATGTTGCCAGCAGGATCTGTTCTTTCGTATATTCCAGAAAAGACATCGGCTATATCTTTGAGTTTAATTTTCCTATTTAAATTCATTTTATTTGTTTATTTTGCAAATATATTGATCCTTTTTCATATAACCAAGAAAATAAATATTTTTTTGTAGTATAATGTTTACTAAGTATGATTATTATTGTAATACCTTATTATATTATAATTATGATGGATTTTATTGTATGCAAACATGCATTCGTCTGGATGTGTATTATGTCGTTAGGATATTATTTATATAAATGAGGCTTTTATGTAGGATAATCAATATCGAATTAATATGTAATGAAAAATTTTATTATGTGTAATGAAGAATTAATTCATAGAAATACTATATGAAACTCACTGAATTTTGTATTAAAACTCAGTGAGTTTTATTGTATATTTCGGTGATTTCTTCATTAAGTTACGATTGTAAAAATGTATAAGGCTTTTTATGCTGAATGGCATTAATAAATATCTTTCATTTATGAATATACATTTAATGTAGCGGATATTTGGTGCTCTAAATTTTATTGAATTAAAGCAGGGCTGCAACCTTGTCACAACCCTGTCACTTTTTTGCTCCTTTTATAACTTAAAATGTCCTAAATGGGAATTTTAATTTTTTGAAAATAAAAAAAATACGATAATTAAACTTTACAATTTTATTTTTTACTTTTTGTACTTTTCAAAAAAAATAAAATGGCATTTTTTACGAAAATCCCATCAAAGGGTGTCATAGACATATTTTGTCGTATTTTATTACATGCAATATATGTAAAATGTTGTGTTTTAAATATTTATGAAGATTCTAATTTCGGTTTATTTAAGGATTTTATTGTCAGAGTGTGATAGGGTGACTAGCTGTTTTCAAAACTTTTCATATATACGTAAAAAAATAAATTAATTGGGGGTGTTATATGTCATTTAATTTTTTTTTGCGCGTGCATAGGGAAAGTTTATAAAAGTACATGTCACCCTGTCACTGAATTAACGTTGAAAACGGAAATTGAAAATGAGATTATATTGCTGTTTCTGATTTTTTGTATGTAGCATTTAATTCGTCATCGTGGATAATGATAACATTGAAATCTGATTGTTGTTACAGCTTTAATAAACATAATGGCAGTATTATTTTTTATGTATGAAACTTTATTATCATATCATTATTTCCACATTGGCTGTAAATGTTTTCTGCCTTTAAATAAGTGGCAAAAATAATTTAAGATATATGAGAGGAAAATGAAAAAGTAGCGGATAAATTCCAACTTAATCAATTTTTTGCATTATCTTTGCCGTAATGAAATGCCGCATTGTCACGCCTTCATTTCTTAGGCCGTGCATGTTGCGTGTCAGATTTTGCAGTTATTGATTACAGAATATAAACTGACATTATGAAAATTCAAGATATACTACAGAGACTTAATATTGAGTCGCTTAACAAGATGCAGTATCAGGCAGGTGACGTTATGGTTAACACTGATTCAGATCTTGTCATACTGTCTGCGACAGGCAGCGGAAAGACGTTGGCTTATCTGCTGCCATTGGCCGGCATGCTTAATCCTGAGTCAGACGAGCTTCAGGCTGTTGTCATAGTTCCGGGCCGAGAATTGGCTCTGCAGTCGCACGACGTATTTACGCGTATGGGTTGCGGACTGCGTTCAATGGCTCTTTATGGCGGACGTGCCGCAATGGATGAACACAGAAATCTGCGTAAGATTAAGCCGCAGATAGTTTTTGCAACTCCAGGACGCCTTAACGATCATTTGGATAAAGGCAACATCGTTGCCGATGATGTAAGTTATCTGGTTATTGATGAGTTTGACAAGTGTCTGAAAATGGGCTTTCGCGATGAAATGAGTGCCGTTATAAGCAAGTTGCCGTATGTAGAGAGGCATGTGCTTCTGTCGGCTACTGATGCGGAAGAAATACCCGGATTTGTCAATATGGGCAAGGTGGTGCGTATCGATTTCCTTACAGACAGTCAGATACCGGACAGAATAAACCTCTTTGTGGCAAAAAGCAAGGATAAAGACAAGCTTGATGCACTATATTCATTGCTTTGCAGTTTCGGCGAGTCTAGTACGATAGTATTTCTTAACTATCGCGACAGCGTTGAGCGTGTATCAGGATTTCTTCGTGACAAGGGTTTTGTTGTTAGTGCCTTTCATGGCGGACTGGATCAGAAAGCACGTGAAGATGCCGTTTACCGTTTCAGCAATGGTTCGGCAAGCGTACTTGTAGGCACAGATCTCGCGGCACGCGGTCTTGACATTCCTGAAGTTGACAATATCGTTCATTATCATCTGCCCCAGGGTGAGGACGAATATATCCATAGGGTAGGGCGTACCGGTCGCTGGCAGGCAAAAGGACGAGCTTTCTTTCTGCTGGGTCCCGAAGAAACTCTGCCCGAGTATATAAAAGACACACCTGAAGAATATGAACTGCCGACAGATGTTGAGACGCCGCCTCAGCCACGTATGGTAACCCTCTATATTGGCAAGGGAAAGAAAGACAAAATATCCAAAGGTGACGTGTTGGGGTTCCTTTGCAAGGTCGGGGGACTAAAGGGAGGCGAGATAGGGCGTATTGACGTAAAAGAGCGTTGTGCGTATGCTGCAGTTAGCCGCGACAAGTGGAAAAGCGTTGTGGCACGTACCGCAGGCGAAAAGCTAAAAGGTATAAAAACTGTTGTAGAGTTGATAAAATAGTATGCAATATTGAAATTAGATAATATATTTTTTCAAAAAAGCTTGGTGGGTTCAAATAAAAATTGTAACTTCGCAATTGCTATGAAGCAAAAAATGTATAATTGTTAATTTTAAACCAAAACTATCAAATGAAGAAGTATAACTTTAATGCAGGTCCGTCAATACTTCCACGTGAAGTGATTGAGAATACTGCCAAACAAATCCTTGATTTCAATGGCAGCGGTCTTTCTTTAGCAGAGATAAGCCACAGAGCAAAGGATTTTCAGCCTGTTGTAGACGAGGCTGTTGCACTTATTAAAGAATTGTTGAATGTTCCAGAAGGCTATTCAGTGCTCTTCTTGGGAGGCGGAGCTTCTCTTGAGTTCTGTATGGTTCCTTACAACTTCCTTATAAAGAAAGCTGCATATCTGAATACAGGTACATGGGCAAAGAAAGCCATGAAAGAGGCTAAGCTGTTTGGCGAAGTCGTTGAGGTGGCTTCTTCAGCTGATGCCAACTATACATACATTCCTAAGGGATGGACATGCCCTGACGATGCTGACTATCTGCACATCACAACAAACAACACAATCTATGGAACTGAAATCCGCAAGGATCTTGATGTTAATGTTCCTTTGATTGGTGATATGTCATCAGATATTTTCAGCCGTCCTGTTGACGTGGCTAAATATAAATGTATCTATGCCGGAGCACAGAAGAACCTTTCTATGGCAGGTGTTACCATCGTTATCGTTAAGGATGACGAGCTTGGCAAGGCACCGCGACAGATTCCTACAATGCTGAATTATCAGACACATGTAGAAAAGGGTTCTATGTTCAACACACCTCCAGTTGTTCCTATCTATACAGCTCTTGAAAACCTCCGTTGGATAAAGAAGATGGGTGGAGTAGAGGCTATGGATAAGCTGGCTCATGAGCGTGCTGACATCGTTTATTCAGAAATAGACAGAAATAAATTGTTCCACGGAACTGTTAATACAGAGGACCGCTCTCTGATGAACATTTGCTTCGTTATGAACGAGGAATATGCTGATCTTGAGAAGCCGTTCTTGGAGTATGCAACATCTCAGGGTATGGTCGGAATTAAAGGCCATCGTTCTGTTGGAGGTTTCCGTGCAAGTTGCTATAATGCACAGACAATCGAAGGTGTTCAGGCTCTTGTTAAGTGCATGAAGGACTTCGAGGCTCAGCACTAATGCTGTGACCTATTAACCATTTTGGCATGCCGGATGTGCTTATTCGGCATGCCGTAATATGCAGGAGAAGCATATCGTCGGCGAGGGTAGATTATTGTTTAATATTAATCTCTGGCAGGGTGTGCTTCTCTTGTATTTTTAAACAATCGGGATTATTTTCCTGAGATTATTAACAACTTAAATCGTAATAAAATGAAAGTATTGGTTGCAACTGAGAAGCCTTTTGCTGCTGTTGCTGTTGAAGGAATAAAGAAAGAGATAGAAGGTGCCGGTAATGAACTCGTTTTACTGGAGAAATATACAGATGCTGCACAGCTCCTTGACGCCGTTAAGGACGCTGACGCAATGATTGTACGTTCTGACAAGGTTACTCCAGCGGTGCTTGATGCTGCAAAGAACCTTAAGATTGTTGTACGTGCAGGAGCCGGATACGACAGTATTGACACTGCTTATGCAAAGGAGAAGGGTGTGATTGTTGAGAACACTCCAGGACAGAACTCTAATGCTGTGGCTGAGCTCGTGTTTGGTCTGCTTGTTTATACAGTTAGAAACTTCTATAACGGCAAGGCTGGAACTGAGCTGAAAGGAAAGAAACTGGGTATCTTGGCGTTCGGTAATGTTGGCCGTAATGTAGCACGCATAGCCAAGGGCTTCGGTATGGATGTATATGCATATGACGCTTTCTGCCCGAAAGAAGTGATTGAGGAGGCCGGTGTTAAGGCTGTAGGTTCACAGGAAGATTTGTTTAAGAATTGTGACATCGTTTCTTTGCATATACCTGCAACACCTGAAACAAAGCAGAGCATCAACTATAATCTGGTAAATATGATGGAGAAAGGCAGTATCGTTATCAATACAGCCCGTAAGGAAGTTATCAATGAGCCTGAGTTGATCAAACTTCTTGCTGAACGAACAGACCTGAAATATATTACAGACATTAAACCTGACGCTGATGAAGAGTTTGCTAAGTTTGAAGGACGCTACTTCAGTACTCCTAAGAAAATGGGCGCTCAGACCGCAGAGGCCAACATTAATGCAGGTATTGCTGCTGCAAAGCAGATCAATGCTTACTTTAAGGACGGCTGCACAAAGTTCCAGGTTAATAAATAATTTGTCTTAGATTGAGACAAACGTATTTGTAATATAAAAAATAATATTATGGCTACAATAAAACCTTTTAAAGGTATACGCCCTCCAAAGCAATATGTTGAGGAGGTTGAGTCAAGACCATACGACGTGCTTGATTCGGAAGAGGCACGTAAAGAGGCTGGCAACAACGAGAAGAGTCTTTATCATATCATTAAACCTGAGATAGATTTTGAACCTGGCACAAGTGAGTATGATCCGCGTGTGTATGAAAAGGCTGCCGAGAATTTCAAAAAGTTCCAGGATAAAGGCTGGCTGGTTCAGGACGATAAGGATAATTATTATATCTATGCTCAGACAATGAACGGAAAGACCCAATATGGTCTTGTTGTATGCGCTTATGTAGACGATTATCTTAACGGCGTGATAAAGAAACATGAGCTTACCCGTAGAGATAAGGAAGAGGATAGAATGAAACATGTAAGGGTTAACAATGCCAACATTGAACCTGTCTTCTTCGCATATCCAGACAATACGGTGCTTAATGACCTGATAATGCGTTATGCAAAGACAGAGCCTGAGTATGACTTCATTGCTCCTGTTGACGGATTCCGCCATCAGTTCTGGATTATATCAGACCGCAAGGATATTGACGTGGTGACAAAAGAATTTGCAAAAATGCCGGCATTATATATTGCTGACGGACACCACCGCTCTGCTGCGGCTGCTCTTGTTGGTGCTGAAAAGGCAAAACAGAATCCTAACCATAAGGGCACAGAAGAATATAATTACTTTATGGCTGTTTGTTTCCAGGCTTCTCAGCTTACAATTCTTGACTATAACAGAGTAGTTAAAGATCTCAATGGACTGAGTTCAGAGGATTTCCTCAATGCCTTGAAAAAGAACTTTGAGGTTGAAGAGAAAGGTACAGAAATTTATAAACCTAATCATCTGCACAATTTCTCTCTTTATCTCGACGGCAAATGGTATAGTCTGACAGCAAAGCCCGGAACTTTCGACGATAAAGATCCTATTGGTGTGCTTGATGTTGATATTTCAAGCCGACTCATTCTTGATGAGATACTCGGTATAAAGGATTTGCGTTCTGACAAGCGTATAGACTTCGTCGGCGGACTTCGTGGACTTGAGGAATTGAAACGTAGAGTTGACAGCGGTGAAATGCGCATGGCTCTTGCCCTTTATCCTGTAACGATGAAACAGATAATGGATATTGCAGACAGTGGCAAGATAATGCCGCCTAAGGCAACATGGTTTGAACCAAAATTGCGTTCAGGACTTATAATCCATAAACTTGTTTAATGCAATTATAGAACGATAACTTAAATACATCTTGATGGTAATTGATGAATTTAAGACTATAACAAATGTGGGCGAGGGAACTTATTCTGAAAAGAGGAGTAAGTTCCTCGCTTTTTCACATCATGTGGAGTCTGAAGATGATATAAAGGATTTATTGACTTTTTACAGAAAGAAATATTATGACGCACGTCATGTGTGCTATGCATATATGCTTGGTGCAGAAAGAAAGAACTTTAGGGCTAACGATGACGGCGAACCGAGCAGCACAGCCGGTAAACCGATTCTTGGACAGATAAACAGCAGCGGACTGACAGATATCCTTATTGTTGTTGTCAGGTATTATGGGGGAGTAAATCTTGGTACTAGCGGACTTATAGTTGCGTATAAGACTGCTGCCGCAGCGGCTATAGCAGCTTCTAATGTTGAGACTAGGCAAGTGGAGGATGTCGTTACTTATAATTTTCCCTATGTCATGATGAATGACGTGATGCGCGTTGTCAAGGAGATGAAACCGAGAATAGTGTCACAGACGTACGATACAACATGTGAGATCAAGTTAAGCATACGTCTGTCTGAGGTTGAACAACTTAAGGCCAGACTGGCGAAACTCTCTTTCGAATAGAACTTATGGCTTGCAATAGAAATCAATATTTGTTTTGGGCAAGCTATATTAAACAATAATTGGTGAGGTGAACAGTGTCAGTTGGAAAAAAGAGGGTAACATTTGAGATATTTGCCGTTTTTTATTTTGTAAATTAAAAAAATAGTGTTACCTTTGCAAACGCAAAAATGATGGTAACATCTGGTGAGCGGTATTTTGTGCCGGCAAATACTTTAAAGAAATAAGTTCCAGACGCTATATCATGGAAGATTGGCAGAGTGACCGAATGCGCTGGACTCGAAATCCGGTATACCCATTTACGGGTATCGGGGGTTTGAATCCCTCATCTTCCGCATAATGGTGGATTCATCTAATGGTTAGGATACAAGATTCTCAATCTTGGCATAGGGGTTCGATTCCCCTATCCACTACAACAAAAGGCATCACGAAATGTGGTGCCTTTTTTATTACATACTAATTAAATTGTTATTGCTTCAACCAACTAACGGATAACATATACTTGTTTTGGTTAAAAACAAAAGAAATTATTTTATTTATGCTATATTTACAATTTTGACGTATATCAGCATAATATTTTAATATTTAAGCTATGCGGGTATACGTCAAAAACAGAATTGTTTAACTGATATAAATAAAAGAAGAATATTATGATGTTCTTCTTTTATTTAGCTGCATTTAATCAACAACGGATCATCGTTTTTCTTGCATTGTAATCACCTCTTCAATAACTTGAGGAAAGTGTCCTTGCTCCAATTCATGGATTTTACTTTCAATATCCTCAACAGAGTCTGTTGGGGCGAGTTGGGTTTTGAACTGCTTTATAATAGTTCCACCATCACATACATTACTTACAAAATGAATTGTAATACCAGTTTCAGTCTCGTTAGCAGCCTTTACAGCCTCATGTACATGATGTCCATACATGCCTTTGCCACCGAATTTTGGAAGTAAAGACGGATGTATGTTGATTATTTTATTAGGATATTGCTTTATAAGAAATTCGGGAACCATGAGCAAGAAGCCGGCAAGCACTATGAAGTCAATGCTAAAGTCATTCAACAATGGCATTATTACATCAGGATTATTTATCTCCTGTTTTGTAAGAACCTTACTTGGAACATTGCATTTTTCTGCTCTTGTCAGAACATAAGCATCAGGTTTATTGCACACAACTAGACTTACATTAATATCTTTGTTGCATTTAAAATATTTTATAATATTCTCACAGTTAGTTCCGCTTCCGGATGCAAATATAGCAATGTTATTCATAGTGTATGATTATTTTATTTATTGTATTAATACTCGTCGTCATCATCTTCATAAGAATCGTCCCAGTCGTCAAATCCAAATTCGGCCGGTTCGATAAAAGCGTCGAGACTTCTTCTTTCTTTCTTTGTTGGGCGTCCTGTTCCGCGTGCGCGGTCAATGAATCCGCTAATGCGGTTCATTTCCAGAATTTCATACTGCTTAGCATCAGTTACATTCTCATAAATGCCGGGTAGCAGTTTGGCTCCGACCCTTTGTTCTATGCACTGCAAGATTTTAAATGAATAAGTTACGGGCGGTTTCTTGACATTAACTGTCTCGCCGGCCTTCACCATGTGTGACGGTTTCACGTTTACACCGTTTATGGTCACTCTTCCGTTCTTGCATGCATTGGCAGCCAATGAGCGTGTCTTGAATATGCGTGACGCCCATAGCCATTTGTCAATTCTCGCTGTGTCTGCCATTATTGATGCTTTTTGTTAAACTGATTCATAGTTATATCTACACCAGCCAATACAAAGCTTTTTATTATTTCAATAGCCGTATCTATTGCCGGTGTAAGTGTCTGCATGTCTTCGTCGTCGTATTTGCCCAATACCCAGTCTACTTGTGCTCCTTTAGGAAAGTCATTGCCTATTCCGACTCTAAGGCGTGAGTATTTCTGTGTGCCTATAACACTCTGAATGTTGCCGAGTCCGTTGTGGCCGCCATTGCTTCCGCTGGCTTTAAGACGTAATGAGCCTAATGGCAATGACAGATCGTCAACAACGACAAGAAGATGCTCAAGAGGAATGTTCTCTTTATTCATCCAGTATCTGACGGCATTGCCACTCAGATTCATGTATGTTGTCGGCTTCAGCAAAAATAGTTTGCGCCCCTTGACGGATGTTTCTCCGACGAATCCATATCTGCGGTCGTCAAAAATAATATTGGACGCCTTAGCAAAAGCGTCCAATATCATAAATCCTGTATTGTGTCTGGTATTCCGGTATTCATCACCCGGATTGCCGAGTCCAACAATCAAGTATTTCTCCATAACATACTAAATGTTATTCAGCGTCAGCATCGCTGCTGCTGGCAGCTGCAGACTTACGAGTAGCCTTGATAGAGCATACAACGACCTCTTTACCAGTAGCCATTTCCAGACCTTCGAAGTGCAGATCACCAACCTTGATGCTCTTACCGATCTTCAGGCTTGTTACGTCAATGTCAAGGTGCTCAGGTATTTCCTGATATTTAGCAGTTACGTTAATCTTACGGATAGAAAGGTTCATACGTCCACCATCGCGAACACCCTGAGCCAGACCTGTAAGTTTAACAGGAATACCGATTGTGATAGGTTTCTGGTCGTTAACCTCGTAGAAATCAACGTGCAGAAGAGCGTCTGTTACCGGATGGAACTGTAGCTCTTTCAGGATAGCTGTGTGTGCCTCACCGTCAATGTGAAGGTTGATAACGTATATGTGAGGAGTGTAGACAATCTTACGAAGCTCGTTCATAGGGCATGTGAATGCCAATGCTTTAGGAGCACCGTTTTCGTCTTTAGCCTCACCATAAAGGTTACATGGAATAAGTCCCTCTTTTCTCAGGTGCTTAGCTGATTTCTTACCAAGGATGTCTCTCTTTTTACCAGTTACATCAATTTCTTTCATAATAGTTGTGTTACTCTAAATTAAGTTAATAATACGTGCTTAATTCACCATCACACGAGAATAAATTTCACGTTGTGCTTTGAAAAAGCGATGCAAAGTTATTACTTTTTATTCTAATGAGCAAATAATAACAATAAAAACATATAAAAACTATGCCGTTTTCTTGCAAATATTCTTATTTTTGCCTACTTTTGCAGGTATTAAATGTAGAAAATATCTATAAAATAATGATTAACAGGGAATTAATTAGAATAAAGATAGTCCAGTTAACCTATGCATACTATCAAAACGGCAATCGGAATATAGATGTTGCGGAGAAAGAGTTGTTGTTCAGCCTTTCAAAGGCATATCATCTTTATCACTATTTATTGGCATTGATGGTGGCTGTGTCTAAGGAGGCACGCAAGCACTATGATGTCGACGTCGCAAGGGCTACGCGCGAGAAGACTGCAATGCCGTCAGACAAGTTCGTAGACAACAAGTTTGCCATGCAACTGGAGGCAAACGAACAATTGTGCGATTTCATGTCTACTCAGAAACAGACATGGGATGATGATATCGAGTTTGTCAGAAAACTGTATGCACAGATAAAGCAGAGCCGTATATACCTTGATTATATGGCTAGCGATGATGCTTCGTATGAAGCCGACCGCGAGCTGTGGCGCAAGTTATACAAGACATTCATTATGGACAATGAAGAACTTGATGCTTTGCTGGAGGAGAAGAGTCTTTATTGGAATGACGACAAGGAAATTGTTGATACGTTCGTTTTGAAGACGATTAAACGTTTCGATCCCAGCAATAATGAGAAGCAGGAACTTCTGCCAGAATATAAGGATGAGGAGGATAAGGACTTTGCACGCAAGCTGTTCCGCTCAACAATATTGAATGCTGACAAGTATCAGCGTTATATGAGCGAGACTTCGCGTAACTGGGATTTTTCTCGTTTGGCATACATGGATGTTGTTATAATGCAGATAGCCATAGCCGAAATGCTTACATTTGCCAATATCCCTGTCAATGTAACTATTAATGAATATGTTGATTTGGCAAAGGTTTATAGTACTCCTAAGAGTGCCGGCTATATAAACGGTATGCTGGACACCATAGCAAGACACTTGATAAATACCGGTGTACTATTGAAACCTATGGGTGATAACAGAAAATAATTAACTAATAAATAAAATTGAATTAACGAAATGAACACATTTATGTTTTTGGCTTCTCAAGCTCAGCAGGGAGGTGGCAGTATGAGTTTTCTAATTCTTATGATAGCTGTGTTTGCTATCATGTGGTTCTTCATGATACGTCCTCAGCAGAAGAAGCAGAAAGAAATACGCAAGTTCCAGAATGCACTTCAGGAAGGAACAAAGGTTGTTACTGGAGGTGGTATATATGGCGAAGTTAAGAAAATAGACCTTGCGACAAATATTGTTGAAATAGAAATTGCAAAAGGCGTAACTATCCGTGTAGACAAAGGCTACGTTTTTGCTGACGTTACATCATCAGAGCTTACTGCCGGTCAAAACAAATAATGAACGATTCAAAATTGTTTCATATATTTAAAATTATCAGAAGCTTCTTGTTTAGTTCAGTAAACAAGGAGTTTCTGATTTTCTTGTTCTTCTTAATATTAAGCGGTACATTCTGGTTGCTCATGACCCTGAATGAGACCTATGAAAAAGAAATAGAGGTGCCTGTCACCTTGATAGAAATACCTAAAAATGTCGTTCTGACTAGCGACACAACTACTGATATACGAGTTACGGTACGTGACAAGGGCTATTATCTTCTTGCATATTTATACAGCAATAAGATACGTCCGATAAAGATAAAGTTCAACAGCTATGCGAAGAAGACAGGTACAGGAACTGTTGCATCTGCAGAACTGCAGAAACTTATATATCAGCAGCTATTTAATTCTTCGCATATTACGAGCGTAAAGCCAGACAAATACGAATTCTTTTTTAATTATGGCCTAAAAAAACGTGTGCCAGTAAAATTGAACGGAAAGATAGGTCTTGGACAAAGCTATTACCTTGCCAAAGTTCTGTTTTCTCCTGATTCAGTGGATATATATGCAAGACGTGACGTATTGGACAGCATTAAATATGTGTATACCGAGCGTCTGAGTATAGTAAATTTGACAGATACGGTGATACGCCAGATACCGTTGCAAAAAACACGTGGCGTGAAGAATGTGCCGGATAAGGTGAAGATATCTTTATTCCCGGACATCTTGACTGAAGAGAAAGTTGAAGTGCCTATTGTGGCAATAAATATGCCTGAAGGAAAAATATTGCGTACATTCCCGTCGCGTGTCACTGTTACGTTTACGGTTGGCGCAAGTATGTTCAGAACCATTCAGCCTGATAAATTTAAGGTTATTGTTGACTATAATGAACTGGTTGACAGTCCGTCAGAAAAGTGTAATATCTATCTGAGGTATATTCCTCATGGAGTGCGTAACGCAAGGATGGACGTAAATCAGGTTGATTATCTTATCGAGGAGCAATAAAGCAAATGATGAAAGTTGCAATTACAGGAGGGATAGGAAGCGGTAAAAGCTATATCTGCAGAATGCTGGAGAAACATGGCATAAGGATCTATAGCTGTGATGATGCTGCCAAGCGACTGATGGCTACATCTGATAAGATACATGCTGGATTGACAGCCCTTGTGGGCGAGAGTGCCTATGTGGATGGTACACTTAACAAGGCCGCTCTGACATCATTTCTGTTAAAGAGTCCGGAGAATATGAATAAGATAAATGCTATAGTACATCCTGCCGTGGCTGACGACTTTATAAAGTCGGGTTACACTTGGATGGAATGTGCTATATTATTTACGAGCGGATTCGACAAACTTGTTGATAAGACTATTTGTGTTACTGCTCCACTGGAAGTGAGAGTTAAGAGAGTGATGCAGCGCGATAGCATATCAATGGCGAAAGCATGTGAATGGATTGACCGTCAGATGCTACAAGAAGAGATGGCTGCATTGAGCGACTATGTTATTTTGAACGACGGTAAAAGCGACATTGACAGGCAAATCAGTGACGTACTTGAAGCGTTGGCTAAGTTAGAGTAAATGTGTAATTAATTTAATTATAAATTTTTGTATATAATAAAGATGAAACAGACAATTCTTTCTATCTCAGGGAAACCGGGCCTTTATATACTGAAATCAAGAGGCAAGGCCAATTTAATAGTTGAGAAAGTTGACGAAACACATAAGCGCATGCCGGTGTTTGCAAGCGACAGCGTTACAAGTCTTAACGATATCGCAATGTACACCAATGCAGACGATGTGCCTTTGACAAAGATTCTTGCAGATCTTTATAAGGTAGAGAACGGCGCTGAGGTTTCTATTAACTATAAGAAATGTTCTTCTAAAGAGCTTCGCGATCATTTTGCAAAAGTTCTTCCCGACTTTGATCAGGACAGAGTACACGACAGCGACATTAAGAAACTGTATCAGTGGTACAATATTCTGGTGAAGAACGGAATCACAGATTTTGAGAACAATACTGAGGCTTCAGCTGAAGAAAATGAACAGGAAGGATAGGTATCAGTATATAATTGATTACTTCAAAAAAGAAATGCCGAAAGTCACTACCGAATTAGAATTCGGTAGTGTTTTTCAATTATTGGTAGCTGTAATTCTCAGTGCCCAATGTACAGACAAGCGTGTTAATTCGATAACACCACAGTTGTTTGAGCGTTATCCTGATGCCAAGTCGATGGCTGAAGCCGAGGCTGATGAGGTTTATGAGTATATAAAGAGCATATCTTATCCTAATGCCAAGGCACAGCACCTGGTAAGTATGGCACGTATGTTGATGACAGATTTCAATGGTGAAGTGCCAGACACGATGGATAAATTGATAAAACTTCCTGGAGTAGGACGCAAGACCTCAAATGTTATTCAGGCTGTTGCTTTTGGCCGATCTGTTATTGCGGTTGACACTCATGTGTTCCGTGTAAGCCATAGGCTCGGACTTGTCAGTCGCAAAGCTAATACTCCGCTTAAAGTGGAGAGCGAACTTATGGCCAACATTCCGGCAGAATATGCCACTGATGCTCATCATTGGCTGTTGCTTCATGGCAGATATGTTTGTACAAGCCGTAAGCCTCATTGTGAAAAATGTCCATTTGACAATATCTGCCCAAAGATAATGGAAGGCTCTAAATTATAGTTTATATTCTTTGTGCAAGGCTAAAATCCTGAGTTCTAAATTTCTGTAAGTGATATGCAAACAAAAATAATATTCGATTTTCTTGAAAATATAAAGAAGAACAATAACAGAGAGTGGTTTAACAACCATAAGGACGAATATCTCTCGGCTAAGGCAGAGTTTGAGAAATGTATAGAGGATGCAATTGTGAGAATTACAGAGTTTGACCCGTCTGTAAAGCATCTGACAATAAAAGATGTTACATACCGCTTTTATCGTGACACACGCTTTTCTCAAGACAAGTCACCTTACAAGACTCACCTCGGAGCTTATATAGCTGCTCATGGAAAGAAAGCACTGCATGGAGGATATTACATCCATTTTGAACCAGGACACAGCTTGTTGTCATGTGGCAATTATTGGCTTCCTACAAATATCCTCACTTCTTGTAGAAACGAGATAATGGCTAACATTGACACATGGAGAGGTATAGTTGAAAGTAAGAAGTTCTTGGAACTTTTTGGACAGCCTGGAGACGGAACCTGGGATTCGCCAAAAGGCTTCGGACTGGAAAGTCTCAAAACGGCTCCATCAGGATTTCCACGTGACTATGAGTTCATAAAGTATCTCCGTATGAAAGACTATTGCTGCTGGAAGGCTGTGCCTGATACATTCTTCGCAAAGGCAACATGGCTTGATGAGATGACCGATATATTAAAAGTCGGGAAACCGATGATGGACTTCATAAATTCGGTTATCGACGATTACGAATAGTTGAAATCTGTCATGCACATCTGGCATTATGCATTACCATAGATGCAATATCTTTCGGTTGCCATTATATGTGACATATTTTATATTTTTTTGTCTAGATGAATGTGGCGCACTATTTCGTAAATAGCATAATCATGCAAATTTAGATTTATCATGCACTGCTTATGCCATATTTATGCCAAAGATTTTATGGATAACACCTTTATACATTAAAGGCCAGCATAATGAATGCTTATCATACGTCACAGACAAAGTATTACATATCAATATTTAATTCAACAAGACACTGGCAATGAAGGATCAGTTAAGGTTATTGAGAGATTGTATAACAAACTATATACCCGCTGTAGTATTTCAGGGAGATGACATTTGTGCTCCTGAAATACTTGAAGCTGCGATGGATATTTACCGTAAACATGGCTGTTCAGAAGAGTTTCTGTATGACTGGCAGTTGCTTATAAATGAAGTAAAGGCATATCAGGCAGAATGTCCTGACAGAGTAAAACTGCCAAAGTTATCAGCTTCAGAGAAGGAACTCGTAAGAGAAGACATGATAAAAAACGAGATAAAGCGATGAGTCTTATTCTTTATTCGGCCGACCTCAGCAGTGAGTTGAAACTTACTTATGCTGACGGAGGCATACGTGCAGGCTTTCCGTCTCCGGCTCAAGATTATGTGTCTGAAAGCATAGATCTTAACAGAGAACTGGTGAGGCATCCTGCAACCACTTTTTATGCACGTGCCGTAGGCGATTCAATGAAAGGATGCGGCATTGATGACGGCGATCTGCTTGTGATTGACAAGTCAATAGATCCGCAGGATGGCGACATCGTTGTTGCATTTATAGACGGAGAATTTACTTTAAAGAAGGTGAAGATAGAGCCTGGTGCAGATTGTTTGTGGCTGATGCCGGCAAATACAGAATATAAGCCGATTAAAGTTACCGAAGAGAATAATTTTATTGTATGGGGTGTTCTTACATACAATATAAAGCGACAATTCAGAAGATAATATCCCGATGTTTGCCATAGTCGATTGTAACAACTTTTATTGTTCGTGCGAGCGTGTGTTTAATCCGGCTTTACGGACATCGCCAGTCGTAGTACTTTCAAATAACGACGGATGTATCATAGCACGCAGCAATGAGGCTAAGGCAATGGGTATTGCAATGGGTACGCCTTTTTATCAGGTCAAGGCGATGCTTGAGGATAATAAGGTGGCAATATTCAGTTCAAACTATACTTTGTATGGCGACATGAGCCGGCGTGTTATGATGTTGCTTTCAGAGTTTACTCCCGACATAAGCCAATATTCTATTGATGAAGCCTTTGTTGATTTGTCTGGTTTTGGACATGGCAGTCAGCTTCGTGAATATGGAAAAAAGATTGTAAAAGCAATAGGCAAGGGGACAGGTATACCCGTTACAATGGGTATAGCTCCGACCAAGACTTTAGCTAAAGTCGCATCAAAATATGGCAAGCGATACAAGGGATATGAGGGTGTATGTCTTATTGATACAGAAGAGAAACGCATCAAGGCCTTGCAGGGACTTGATGTAGCTGACGTATGGGGCATTGGCAGGCGTAGTGTAGCAAAACTAAATTACCATGGCATACATACAGCATACGACCTTACGCAGCGAAGTGAAAACTGGGTAAGAAGAATGCTCACAATATCAGGTGTAAGAACATGGCGTGAGCTTAATGGAGAGAGTTGTATAGATATAGATACGTTGCCGCAGAAGAAAAGTATTTGCACAAGCCGCAGCTTTGCTGATAACGGTTTGTCTGAATTAAGCCAAGTAGAAGAAGCCGTTGCTAACTTTGCTGCTGCATGCTCTCATAAGTTGAAACAGCAACACAGTTGTTGCAGTGCCTTAACTGTCTTTGCATATACAAGCCGTTTCAGAACAGACTTGCTGCGACAAGTGATAAACCATACATCGGTATTCAACGTTCCGACAAACGATTTGCGTGAAATTGTGGCAACATCTGTAGAGGCATTGCGGTCAGAGTGGCCGTCTGATACATACAATTTTAAGAAAGCCGGTGTAATAGTATGGGACATTTGTCCGGATACTGCTGTTCAGACTTATCTCTTTGATAAAGTTGACCGGGCCAAGCAGGCACGCCTTGCTGATGCTATAGATAAAATTAACCGCAAAAACGGATATAATATGGTTAAGGTTGCCGTACAGGGAACTAGTAAGGAATGGCATCTGAAACATGAACACGCTTCAAAAAAATATACGACAGAGATTGACGATATAATTAAAGTAAAGATATAGTTGTGTATATCCTTTTTGTGTCTGTATGGCTTATGGTTCGCTTTATGCCACATCTGTTCAACTTGTTTTCATCACCGTAGTCAGAGATTCATATTTTTATACATATAACAGACATTTTTATAATAGATTATAAAAATTTTTTTATGGTTTAAGATTTCAATATGCGTTCGTATACATAATGTCTTGATTTGTTGATTATATTTTTATTTAACTTACACTTTTATTAATTTTGTCCGCGAAAACTTACATAAAACAGATTTATTGTATGAATAAGTTAGTTGTTATCATGTCTTGTGCAACATTTATGTTTACTGCATATTGTATGCCTTGGACGTTTGCGCAAGAGCAGATAGATCGAAAGCCGCCAATGAGAAAGGTTGTTGATCCTGAAACATCGGCACGCGAAATTACAGACAAAATGAAAGATGAGTTGGAGCTTACTGATAAACAATATAAAAAGGTATATAAGCTAAACCTCAAAGAGGCGAAGGCTATGACCGACAAAGCAGACGCATCAGGTGATAAAGGTGCCAAACCAGGTATGGGTGGTCGTGGTATGCGACCCAGAGGCATGCGACCTGAAGGCGAAAGACCCGGCGCTCGTCCTGATATGGAAAATGGTGTCACTGACTCACGCGATATAGAGAAAGAAATAAAAAATCGCGAGGAGAAAATGGAAAAAGAAATGAAAAAATTCTTGACGACAACCAGTATGAAAAATGGCAGGATATGATGACGGAAAGGAAAGAACATATGAAACGTGAACTTGATCTGCGCCGACAAAGAATGGAATTGGGTTTGCCGGACGAGTAATTTATGATGATATTATGCATCTATCCGAATTTTTAATATGTTAATTAAATAAGCAAACCATTTTCTCTCAGCGTATAAGGATAACCATGCACCTATTTGAACAACCTATAGTATGCATGGGTATAAGTATAAGAGTTGTCATATGTGTATGACGGTAGAATTTAAGAATTTGTCTCCTTTTTCAATGATATGTTAAGACAGATATGGTTTTGCGCCGCCAAATGTGACTGTCGCTGATCTATAAGTATTTATGATATGGCAGAAAGCGGCGCATTATTGTGATTTTCCTTTTATTTTTTGACACGTGAGTGTCGTGTTGGTTTCTTTTTGGGGCACGTGAGTGTCCGTATTGGATTTAGCGATTGCCCTGCCGCGTATTTATGCGCGGCAGGTTTTTTATTTATTACTTTTTACAAGTATGGCTTTTATTTATCGCCTGTACAAAGTTCTGACATCCAATAATTAATTACTTAAACCTTTCTTTAGATATTCAAGCAAATTAACGTTAACATCTGATAACTTCTATAAAAAACAATACGTTATTATATTCTTTCACAGCGTCGTTATTGCATATTATTGTAAATAAATGGTATTTTTGTATCACATTATACAAAAGTAAAAAGATTATTATTTCTGTATGTCTGTAATAGAGATAACAACATTAAACCATCCTGGGGTTGAGATATTCAGTAAGCTTACCGAGGCTCAGTTGCGCAATCGTGTTGAACCGGATAAAGGACTGTTCATAGTTGAGAGTCCTAAAGTTATCCGTGTGGCGTTGGATGCCGGATATGAGCCTGTGGCACTTATGTGCGAGCGCAAGCATATAACCGGTGATGCCGCAGATATAATTGAGCACGTAGGCGATTTGCCCATATATACCGGTGAACGTGATGTGCTGTCAAATCTTACGGGCTACACTCTTACACGTGGAGTGCTTTGTGCAATGCGTCGCCCTGTAATGAAATCTGTAAGTGATGTATGCAGCGATGCCAAACGTGTAGTTGTCATTCATGGAGTTGTCGACACAACAAACATTGGTGCAATATTCCGTTCTGCGGCAGCCCTTGGCATTGATGCCGTACTTGTTACCCCTGACTCATGCGACCCTCTTAACCGCCGTGCTGTCAGAGTGTCTATGGGTTCTGTCTTTCTCGTACCCTGGACATGGTGTGATGATCCGTTCGGAGAGTTATCTCGTCTTGGTTTCCGTACAGCAGCAATGGCACTTACAGACCGTTCTGTACCCCTTGACTATCAACCGCTGAAAGATGAGCCGCGGCTTGCGCTCATTATGGGTACTGAAGGCGACGGTCTGCCTAATGAGGCTATCTGCAAGGCTGATTATGTGGTGCGCATTCCTATGTCGCATCAGGTTGACTCTCTTAATGTTGCAGCTGCAGCAGCAGTGGCATTTTGGGAATTGAGAGCACCGCGATAATAGCAACTTTATACAACTTCAATGCCGACAGCTTTCTGGCTGTCAATTATAGCGGTTCAGTGTAGCGTCTTTATGTCACGCCGCATGCCGTTTAATTGTCATTACAGAAATGGAACCAATAAAAACTATTTGGATATAAAAGTATTTACTGCACTATGAAACCTGAAATAATAGTGATGAATTTCACGCATGTGTATGAGCAGGAACGTTTCCTGACAAACAGACGTTTCCGCTGGATTGACTGTACGGATCTTAATGGTACCGACTGTTATTGTGACACTGAAGCTGCCCGCGCAATAAGTCAGCGTATAGAGTCATATAGTCCTCATGGCCTGCATTTTATCGATTCTGGCAATTATCATTATGTCAGCAAACTGTGGACCGACAAGATTAACGAGCCGTTCTCTATGGTATTATTCGACCATCATCCGGACATGCAGCCTTCACTCTTCGATGAGATGCTTTCGTGCGGCTCATGGGTCAAAACTATGCTTGACACTAATCCTTGTCTGCGTAAGGTTCTCGTTGTTGGTGCTGCCGACAAACTTATCCGTTCTGTACCTGATGAATACAGAAGTAGAGTTAAGTTTTATGGTGAATCGGTCATTGAGCATGAAGATGCATGGCGCAGCTTTTCTCATGAACATGTGGACGAGCCTGTTTACATATCTGTAGACAAAGATGTACTCAACAAAGAGTCGGCTGTAACAAACTGGGACCAAGGGTCTATGTCGCTGGATTCTCTTGAGAGTTTGCTTACAATAATATTGCGCAATGAGAATGTTATCGGCATTGATGTATGCGGTGAGTGTACTCCTTCTCTTGATCTTTTTGATGAACAGCGCAGCTTGAACATCGACGGCAAGGCCAATAAAGAACTCTTGTCCTTATATTGCAGAATTGAGTCTGCTGCCGCCAGCCCTGCCGCCCATTGATTTTTCCGCCTTTTATGCTATGCCGAGCAGCTCTATTTCGAATATAAGAGTTGAGCCGCCCGGTATTCCGGGTTGTGATAATTTGCCATAGCCTAGTTCTGCCGGAATATAAATTTCCCATTTGTCGCCAATGCACATGTGCTGCATTGCAATAATCCATCCCTCAATGAGGTCACACAGCCTGAATGCAACAGGAGTTCCGCCAAGGCTTGAATCAAATGTCTTTCCGTCTATAGTGCGTCCTGTGTAGTGTGCGGTAACAATGCTTCGCGGGGTAGGGTGTATGCCATTGGCTTTGCCTTCTGACAACACTTTGTAATATACTCCTTTATCAAGAGCATTAACACTTTCTTCTTTCGACTTTGCTTCAAGCCATTCACGGTTGGCCTTTATATATTCTTTTTTCCCATACTGTTTTCTTTTTATTATAACTTTTTCAGACTGTAAAGATAGTCGTTTTTTTATTATTTCATGTAGTCTATGTTATATAAACACTATTTTGCATTATGTTATTGTTTCTTATTCATGTAAAATAATTTTCTTAATGTCATATTTTATGCAGTTTTGTGGCATAAAGTTTTACCGTTCATATTTTGATTTGTCAGATGAATTTGTTATATTTGTAACATAATAAATGCACAAAGACAATATGGAAAACAGGGTATATACATATAAGCATCCTCATCCGTCAGTTACGGTTGACTGTGTAATTTTCGGTTTCAATGGTCTCAGTCTTCAGGTGCTCCTTATTGAGCGTGGTTCTGAACCTTACAAAGGTTGCTGGGCTTTTCCCGGTGGATTTCTTAATATTGACGAGTCGGCTGCCGATGGTGCCAAACGCGAACTTGAAGAAGAGACAGGTCTTACTGGGGCATATATGGAGCAGTTTCATACATATAGTGCCCCGGATCGCGATCCACGTGAGCGCGTTATAACCATAGCTCATTATGCTCTTGTACGCACAAGTGATGTCCGTCCAGGCGATGACGCCGCCAGGGTATGCTGGTTCTCGCTTGATGATGTGCCTACGTTGGCTTTCGATCATGAGCATATTCTCAAAGATGCCTTAACGCGCCTTCGTGAACGTGTGCATTTTCAGCCTGTAGCTTTCGGACTTTTGCCTGATGAGTTTACAATGAAAGAGCTGCGCACGCTTTATGAAGCTGTCTTTGGCGTCAGTTTCGATAAGAGAAGCTTTGAACGTCGTATGTTGAATACAGGTCTTCTTGTTAAGACTGAGCCTACGTCCGGACGTAAACACGCAACTTATAGATTTGACTCTGACAAGTATGAGGATTTAAGGCGTAGTGGTTATTACCCGGAGTTCTGACAATGCTCCGCCTATTTCCAGTCTGCCGGGTTATGTAAGTCAGCATATAATAAGTCAGATTATCTTTTTGTTGCTTTACATCCGTGTGGAATTTATCGTTCACAAAAAAGTTCACTGCAATGAAAAATTTACTGTTGAGTGCTGCTATTGCCGGCCCTATTCTTATGTCTTGTACAGGTTGATGCCTGAATATTTGCAGAACGAGGCTTTAGCAATGCTTCCTGAATGGATGCGCCAGGTTAATAATGATTTTGATGCTGCAGCATCATTATGATGTGATTGGCACTTTGTATTGTATTTTATATTCAATAAATTCTGCATTAATAATATTTACAGCTGTACGTTTATATAATGCAGAATTTATTGTTCATTGTATGTAAGTTGTTCTCAATTTATGATTAAACTGTTGTCAATAATTCTTTTTGCTTTTATAATGCCTGTTTCATGTTATGGACAGACAGTTAGAAACAATAATAATTCTGTCGTATTGAATATAGGCAGCGATGGTGTGGTGAGAAACCGCACTAACTCTGTCGTAGCACGTATAGATACTAATGGCGATATACGCGACAGTAACAACCATCTGCTTGGAAAGATATGTAGCAATGGTGATATACGCAACCGCAATTATTCATACCTCGGCAATGTTGACAATAGCGGAAGGGTGCGTGGACGCAACAATTCTCTGCTTGGCACCATTGATATATATGGTACAGTGCGCGACAGCAATAATCATATTATCTGTCATGCTCCCGGTGTTCCAGTTGCTTTTATTGCCGTGTGTGTATTCTTTGACTTCTTCTAATCTGTAGTCCTTATATAAAACAGACCTGATTTTATTTGTCTAATATCATTTTCTGCCTTTTATCTTTTTACTTACAATATCAGTCATCTGCCTGTGATTGTCGGCATTGTTAGCTGCAATAACGCCGCCTTTCTGTGTTAGCTTCAGTGGTGAGCCGTCTATAGATGTTATTGTTCCTCCGGCTTCGGTGACAATAAGTGATGCTGCCGCGTAGTCCCATGGACTTAACAGGTATTCAAAATATAGTTCACATCTGCCCATCGCGAGATAGCATAGTTCAGGAGCGCATGCTCCGAATCGTCTTATGTCATTGCAGCGGGCGAAGGCCTCTGTAATTATTTCTGAACATGTCTGCGCGTACTCTTTATGATAAACTGGCAGGGCAGTACAGAGCAGTGAGTTTTCGAAGGGACGGTCAGACACATGTATTTGTCTGTCGTTAAGAAAGGCACCTTTTCCTTTTTCAGCGTAAAACATCTCTCCTGCCATAGGTAAGTAAACCACTCCCATTATCATTTCCGCGTTATGTTTCAGTCCTACGCATATTGCGCATTGTGCAATGCCTCGGCTATAGTTTGCGGTGCCGTCTATCGGATCTATTATCCATGTGTATTCATGTGATGTATCCCACATGTCTTCCTCTTCGCACATAAATCCGCTTCCTGGCATAATTTCACTAAGCTTGTTGCATAAAAAATTCTGTACGGCAACATCAGATGATGTTACAATGTTAGCAAATCCTTCCTTTTGTGATATCTCGAAGGTGTTATTCTGCATCAGTTCTGCAGCCTCCTTAACAATGCTTTTAATCTGTTGTATTGTTGGTGTGTCCATATGTTGTTTTATGTTAAAATATGTAAATATTAAGTTGTCAATTGCAATTTGCAAAATTATAAAAATTAATGTTCATTTATATCCATATTTTTATGATATATTTATTCCTTTTTATAAGTAACTGTTCAAAATTAATTTTATAAATATGAATAATTCACGAATAAGTTCG
>ENA-ORRI01000057-ORRI01000057.1-human-gut-metagenome-genome-assembly--contig:-NODE-57-length-67443-cov-12.3144_pt1 | contig 67443 bp, 53 predicted proteins | sample MGYA00242172_ERZ509128 | MGnify/ENA primary metagenome ERZ509128 (study PRJEB26280, sample SAMEA2338623) | human gut metagenome | biome: human gut; feature: human-associated habitat; material: faeces... | reverse complement strand
CTTTGGAAGGTTCACCCTTTTCAATGCCCTCAGCTACAGACGGGGACTGTATGAGACAAAATACAAGACGAACAAAATGGTGAACACTACGGCATCTGAGAGTAACGAGAGGAGTAGAGTGAAATCAAACTCATGGATGGAATGGATGACCATAACCGCAGACGTAGGACACAACCAGCAGGTGGGCGTCTCCGCAAGTGCATCATACGTCAATGGAACAACAACGCTGGATGCCGACAATACCGAAAGCAGTGATGGAACAAGCAATACTTTCCAGACTGTGACATGGAGACCGGCAAAGAACATCATGCTAAATGGTGTAGCCTTTTACAACTGGAAAATAGACGACAGAGGCTCTAACCTGAATATTACCGCCGACTACCTGTGGTACAACAGTAAAAGGAAAAACAGTTTCAATACAATTACAGGAAACGGATTAATAACAGACTACTCACAAGATGCCGACAACTATACACGGCTGCTGCGTATAAAGCCAGTGTGGCAGAACATCCAGAAAAACGGCAACACGCTGTCGGCCGGCCTCGACTACCGGATGAACGATGTGGACGAGGACGAGAGAATAAACAAGATAAGACAGAGCGCCATAGGACATGAGGCTGCGGCTTTCGCATCGTACAACGGAGCAGCAGGACGGCTGTCGTACAACGCAAACATGCGCGTTCAGTACAACAGCATGAATGTGACCACCAACGGAATTGAAGACAACAGAGGCTATTGGAGCCTGTGCCCGTCGGCTGTTCTGAAATACTACCTTGACAAAAAGCAGAAACACAGCATAGCCCTGACATACAACAGAAACGTGTATGGTATACCGTATGCCGGAGTCAGCACGTACAGGGTGTATGACGGGGCTAACCACTACAGCATGGGAAATCCCGACATCGACATTCCGGCAAGCCAATGGATAAACATGGAGATTACGCTCTTTAAGAGTCTGCATCTTAACTTTTCGTACACGAAGCACGAAAAGAGCCTGTTCTACGAGGAGGAGACCGACCCGGACAATCCGAACACAACACGCTCGGTGCTGCAGAACAGCAAGAAGGATGAAATGAAGCAGATATCGCTGGAATGGAGAAAATATCTTACGGATAACTTCTATGTGAAATTGGGCGGATATACATCATGGAGTTCTTTCAAATCCAGCAATTTTGAATACAATGACCAGTTCAGCTGGTATGCTTATGCCAACTGCATAGCGTGGCTGAAAAACGGAATGTCATTAAACGTGTACGCAAGTTACGACACGCCCAAATATATGTGGGAGATGAAGATGAACAATGTATGGGATGTTTCAATAAGTGTGTCGAAGAGCTTCCTTAAAAAGAAATTGCAGATGAGGCTTTCCGTCACGCCATACTGCAAGCCTCACGTTTCTGAAGTGATCAAGAGCGCCCTGTCATACAAGCGTGAAAGAGTCAATGACGGAACCTTTATAAAATTGGAAGTTGCCTACACGTTATCAGGCGGAAAACTGCGATAGCGCAGACAGGCACAGAGCATACAGCAATATGAAAAGCAAGAAAACAACTATTGACAAATGAAATTCGTGTAAAGCCGATGCTTTATGAAAGACTTTAAGATATACCTTCAGCACGACGCGATGCAGTGCGGCACAGCATGCCTGCGCATGATATGCAGCCACTAGGGAACTTGAGTTTTAACGCACAGATAACGCATATACAGAAAAATCCTGTGCCAGATATGTAGTCATAAGACTAATCAGCCGGCACGTTAGTCTTGTGGCTACATATTCATTTACATGGCTAATTAAAATGTTGTGCCGGTTTACATCTGTACAACATTTTGTCGCAATGCAACAATTGAATTGACACGTATCGAACTTTGTTTCTTCACTTATTACTCTTTCTTCACATAATGTATTTCAATTTAAATAAAATGTGCCTATTTATTTTGAAATTAACTTTACATGCATTATCTTTGCAACGGAAACAATACGTTTTAAACCATTAATGGAAGAAATTATTATTATTCTGCTATTGATTTTATTCAACGGAATATTTTCAATGTCCGAGATAGCAGTTATATCAGCGAGAAAAGTAACATTAACAAACGACGAGAAGAAGGGTAGCAAGGGCGCAAAGACGGCCTTGAAGCTTGCCAACGACCCCGACAGGTTTTTATCAACCGTACAGATAGGCATCACGCTTATCGGCATTCTCACAGGTATTTATTCAGGTTCAGCCATATCCGGCAAGTTTGCCGGAGTGCTCGAGCATGCGGGTATGTCTGCATCATGGGCTTATCCCGTGGCACAGACAATAATAGTTGTCGTAGTTACATATCTGACAATTATTCTTGGCGAGCTTGTTCCTAAGCGTATAGGCATGAGCGTTGCCGAGCGCGTGTCGAAGACAATATCGCGCCCAATGTATGTGCTGTCGCTCATAGCCAGTCCGTTTGTATGGGTGTTGTCAAAGAGCACCGAGGCCATTGTCAATCTGCTTGGCGTGAAGAATGCGGAGAGCAAGGTTACTGAGGAAGACATAAAGTCGATTGTACAGGAAGGCAAGGAAGACGGCGAGGTGCAGGAAGTTGAGCAGGACATCGTTGAGCGCGTGTTCATGCTTGGCGACCTGAAGGTTAATTCGCTTATGACTCACCGTTCGGAAGTGGTGACACTCGACGTGAATATGACAAAGGACGAGATAAGACAAGTGCTCAACGACGACCTTTACGAGTCGTATCCCGTGATAGACCACAGTCTTGAAAACATCGTGGGCGTGGTTTCGCTCAAGGATCTTATATTCCGTCTCGACAGCAATACTCTTAATCTTAAAGATATAATGCGCCCTGCGGCTTATTTTTATGAGAACATGAGCGTGTATAAGGCGCTTGAACAGATGAAGGAGAAACGCCTGACTCAGGCCTTTATATGCGACGAGTTCGGAAGCTTTCAAGGCGTAATAACTCTAAGAGACATACTTGAGGGACTTGTCGGAACCATTGACGAGGTGAACAACGAGCCGGAGATAATAGCCCGCGAAGATTCGTCGAGCTGGCTTGTCGACGGTCAATGCTCGTTCTATGATTTCCTTTCATATTTCGACCGTGAGGACCTTTATGACAACTCTCAGCAGAACTATAACACCATTGCCGGTCTTATCATAGAGCAGATGAAGCACATACCGCAGTCGGGTGAGAAGACAGAGTGGAACGACTTTAAGTTTGAGATAGTCGACATGGACGGTGTGCGTATCGACAAGGTGCTCGTAACGCTGAAAAAAGAACAAATAAAGGAAGAGAAAGATTAAGCTACGGCTGTTTTTGTGCCATAGATTTTGCCGATTGTTATATTTTCCGTATTTTTGCAACAAACGATACAATCATTTGCAATGGAAATACAATCTGCTCAGAAATCTCATGCACAGTCGATAGCAAGGCTTATTATGCAGGCAATGAATTATGATTGTTGCCTGTATTTTGCAGGTCCGGGCAATACACTCGACGATTTTGAATGTGTGTTGACCGGTCTGGTGCTTTCAGATAACTCTCAGTACAGTTATAAAAACACTCTTGTCGCCGTTGACGAAGACGGTGAGGTGTGCGGTGTCTGCGTGTCTTACGACGGCGGACAGCTGCATTCGCTACGTGAGGCTTTTGTCAAGGCTATGAAAGACAATTTCGGACGCGACTTCAGTGATATTCCCGATGAGACAGGGCCGGGCGAATTATATATTGACAGCATTGCAGTGTCTGAAAAGTGTCGTGGCAAAGGCATTGCCACCAAATTGCTTAACGCTGTGATAGACAGAGCGCGTGGCATGGGGCTGCCGGCTGTAGGACTGCTTGTTGACAAGAACAATCCCAAAGCCGAGAAACTTTACGGCAGGGTAGGATTTGAATATGCCAACGACAACACATGGGGCGGACACCCCATGAAGCATCTGCAGTATGTTTTTTAATGATATTTATTTTAGCGCATGCAGGACAGTAAATATTTGGTTGCTAACGAACGTGATGCCCAATGGGGGCTCGTAGTTAACACTGTAGGATATGATGAGGTGGGGCCGGATGACGACTATCCCACAAGGGGACACGGCGACGGATATTATTTTGATACAGAGCGCGGCCGCGTACTCGACGAGTATCAGATGCTTTATCTCGTTGAAGGCGAAGGCGTGTTCTCGTCAGAGCACGTAAAGGACGTTCATATTAAGGCGGGCGACATATTCTTGTTGTTTCCCGGTGAATGGCATACGTATCATCCTCTTCCGGGAGTGTTTTGGAAAAGCTACTGGATTGGCTATAAGGGCCGTAATATGGACGAGCGTATGCAATATCATTTTCTGTCGCTCGACAAGCCTGTATATCATGTAGGTTTCAGCGGCGACATTGTGTATCTTTATAATTCTGCAATAAAGGCTGCAAAGGAAGAGGCTGCCTATTCGCAGCAGATATTGGCAGGAATAGTGAACAATCTGCTCGGACACATGTATGCCCTTGAGCGCAACATGGAGCTTAACCGCCGCGGCGGATATGTTGACATGATTAACAAGGCCCGTCTGCGCATACGCGAAGGAGTGGAGTCGAAGATAACAGTGCAGGAGATAGCCGCAGAGCTTGGTTCGAGCTATTCCAACTTCCGCAAGTTGTTTAAGGAATACACCGGTATGTCGCCGGCTCTATATCAGCAGGAGTTGAGACTGCAGCGTGCAAAGGAGTTGCTGTCTTCGACAGATATGAGCATAAAGGAGATTGCCTATAGGCTTAACTTTGACTCGCCTGATTATTTTTCAAGCAAGTTTAAGGTTAAGATTGGATGTAAGCCGAGCGAATACAGAGCCGGAACAAGATAAAGAAAACTTAGATTACGTAATGGCATGCCGTTGTAATGGTGATGTTATTCTGTCGACAAACGTTCTTATGCACACCTATTTATATATGTGGGACTTAGAATAAGAATAGGGAAGAGATAAAAATATTGAGTGAGAAAACATGCTCGTTGCGCGTTTTCTCCCTCAATATTTATTTTTACGCCTCACGCCATTTACGGCATGAGGCGTTTATGTTAAACCAAAATCGGTTATTAGACCGCATATAGGGTTAAAGTCCGATGAATGATTTTTCAACCCAGTAAATCAGTATTCCTGCCAGGTAGCCTATAAAGGCAACAAGAGAAATCTTCTTCATATACCAGCCGAAAGTAATCTTTTCGAGTCCCATTACGACAACTCCGGCAGCAGAACCGATGATGAGCATAGAGCCGCCTACGCCTGCGCAGTAAGCCAGCAACTGCCAGAAGATGCCGTCCTGTGCCATATCGCCAACTTCGGCAATAGGATACATACCCATACATCCGGCAACAAGCGGCACGTTATCAACGATGCTCGACAATACGCCGATGATGCCTGTAACAAGATAGTGGTTGCCGTCAAATACGGTGTTGAGGCCCTGGCCCATGCTTGCCAGCACTCCTATGGTTTCGAGGCAGGCAACAGCCATAAGTATGCCGAGGAAGAACAGAATGGTGCTCATGTCGATGCGCGACAGAATGTTGACAACGCGCTTCTGCATTCCGCCTTTTTCCTCATCTTTGTGCAGATGACGATAGAACAGTTCGGTTACGGTCCATAGAATGCCGAGCACAAGCAGTATGCCTACAAACGGAGGCAGATGGGTAATCGACTTGAAGATAGGCACGAAGATAAGTCCGCCTACACCGATGAAGAACACCGTCTTGCGCTGTTTCTTTGTCAGTTCGTTGGCTTCGGTTACGGTTCCGCCCGCAATGGCAGGAGCTGCAATTTCGCCTTTGAGCGACAGCGACAGGATGTATGCCGGCAGGGCCACCGAAACGAGCGACGGCACAATAAGTTCCTTGATAATACCTGCTGCCGTTATCAGGCCTTTGTTCCACAGCATGATGGTGGTAACGTCGCCGATTGGCGAGAATGCTCCTCCAGAGTTAGCCGCTATGATGACAAGCGATGCATAGATGAGTCTGTCTTTGCGCTCCTGTATGAGCTTGCGCAGAATCATTATCATCACGATACTTGTTGTGAGGTTGTCGAGGATGGCCGAGAGGAAGAATGTCATGAACGTAATTCTCCACAGCAGGGCTTTCTTGTTCTTTGTCTTCATCATGTCGCGCACAAAGTTGAATCCGCCGTTTTGGTCAACAACCTCAACGATGGTCATGGCTCCCATGAGGAAGAACAGTGTGGTTGATGTGCTTCCGAGATGTTTCTCGATAATCTCGTTTACTGCAATCGAGATTTTGTCGCCTGCGATGTCAGGCAGATAACTTCCCGGATCAAACATAAATAGAGTCCAGCAGGCCACAAGCATAAGCAGGGCCACTGCCGCCTTGTTCACCTTAGTGAAACTTTCAAGGGCGATGCACAGATAACCGAGGATAAACACGGTTACGATAGTTAGTGTTAAAGTTGACATTTTTTAATTATTAAAGATTAGCTTATTTTTTTAACGTGCAAATTTAGTAATTATTTTCAACACCAATCCGCAATTGCCCGAAAAATACCTTTTTGTGGCTTGATTTTACTATATTTGTTTTAATGACTAAATATATGTTTCTGTTTTTTTATTGATGTGTGTCGTATTTTCTTTGAGGCCAGCTATTGGTCTTGGCATGTGCGTTGAATAATTCTTTCAAAGTGTTAAGCAATATTTTATTCTCAAATCTTATTGTCTAAAAATCAAATTGTCATATATTCCAAGTGGAATAATCTTTATCTTTGCAGAAAATAATTTAATACGTTAAAAAACATACTAAGATACTAAATGGTCAATTCAAAATGTTTCTTTGCTGTCGATCTTGGGGCAACAAGCGGCAGAACTGTTGTAGGGACACTCTCTGACGGTAAAGTAGAGTTAGAGGAGATAACACGTTTCCCGAATAATCTGATTGAAACAGGCGGACATTTCTATTGGGATATCTACGCGCTCTATTTCGAGATAATCAAAGGTTTGAAGATTGTTGCAGGACGTAATATGGATATTGCAAGTATAGGCATCGACACTTGGGGTGTCGACTTTGTATGCATAGGCGACGACGGCGCGCTGCTGTGCAATCCGCTTTCGTATCGCGACCCTCACACCTTTGGCGCCATGGAGGAGTATTTCAGCAAGAAGGTGTCAAAAGAAAAAGTATATAATGCCACGGGCATACAGTTTATGAACTTCAATTCGCTGTTTCAGCTTTATGCAATGAAGCGCGACGGCAACTCGGCGCTGAAGAATGCCGACAAGATTCTGTTCATGCCCGACGCGCTCAGCTGGATGCTTACGGGCGAAGCCGTGTGCGAATATACCATAGCTTCGACGAGCCAGATGCTTAATCCTGTTACAAAAGACTTAGACGGAATGCTGCTCGACAGTCTTGAACTTCCGCGCGACAAGTTCGGAAAGATGGTTGTGCCGGGATATAAAATAGGTGTGCTTACAGAGGAAGTGCAGAAGATGACAGGCCTTGGAGCCGTGCCGGTGATTGCCGTTGCCGGACACGACACTGCAAGCGCCGTGGCTGCCGTGCCTGCCGCCAACGAGAAATTTGCCTATCTGAGCAGCGGCACGTGGAGTCTTATGGGCATCGAGACAAAAGACGCGATAATAAACGGTGAAAGCTATGATAAAAACTTCACTAATGAAGGCGGAGTGGAAGGCACAACACGTTTTTTGAAAAACATCTGCGGCATGTGGCTCTTGGAGCGTTGCCGCAAGGAGTGGGGCAGCTGTGCCCCTTCTGACTACGCCACGTTGATAGCCGACGCAATGAAGGCAGAGCCGTTCGCCAGCATCATCAATCCCGACGACGAGATGTTTGCCAATCCTGATGACATGCAGGCTGCAATAAAACAGTATTGCGCCGTTACAGGGCAGCATGTTCCCGAGGGCTATGCCGAGATATGCCGCTGCATACTCGACAGTCTGGCTCTGCGCTATCGTCAGGTGTTCGGCTATCTTAAAGACATGGCTCCGTTCAGCATCGACACTTTGCACATCATCGGAGGAGGTTCGCGCAACGACTGCCTCAATCAGTTTACTGCCAACTCCACAGGCGTTACAGTGCTTGCCGGTCCGCAGGAATGTACGGCTCTTGGCAACATCATGCTGCAGGCGAAGGCTGCGGGCGAAATGAATGACATATTCGACATGCGCCGCATCATAGCCGACAGCATAAGCATGAAGCGCTTTGAGCCAAAAGACAAGGCTGAATGGGATGCTGCTTACGACAAGTATCTTGCAGTGGTGGCATCAAAGGAAAACAAATAAAGAAAAGACAAACAAATCAAATTTAATAATATAATCATGAAAGAAGAACTGGTAAACAAGGCTTACGAGATAGCCAAAGAACGCTATGCCGAACTTGGCGTGGATACAGAAAAGGTGTTGGAACAGATGCAGGATTTTCATCTTAGCCTGCATTGCTGGCAGACCGACGACGTTATAGGTTTTGAAAATCTTACAGGCTCGCTCAGCGGTGGTATTGCCACTACCGGCAACTATCCCGGACGTGCGCGCAATATCGATGAGGTAAGAGCCGACATAATAAAGGCAAAATCGCTTATTCCGGGAACCCACCGCCTGAACCTGCATGAGATTTACGGCGACTTCAAGGGTGAGGCCGTTGACCGCGACCAGGTTGAGCCAAGACATTTTGCAAGCTGGATTGAGTGGGGACGTGAGAACAACATGAAGCTCGACTTCAACTCTACTTCGTTCTCTCATCCTAAGAGCGGCAATCTTTCTCTTGCAAACCCCGACAAGAGCATACGCGACTTCTGGATAGAGCACACAAAGCGCTGCCGTGCCATTGCCGAGGAGATGGGTAAGGCTCAGGGCGATGCTTGTATCATGAACCTTTGGGTACACGACGGAAGCAAGGATATGACAGTGAACAAACTGAAATACCGTGAACTGCTTAAAGATTCGCTCGACCAGATATTTGCCACCAAGTATGATAACATGAAGGACTGCATAGAGAGCAAGGTGTTCGGTATAGGTCTTGAGAGCTATACCGTTGGCTCAAACGACTTCTATACATCTTATGCCGCACAGAACAACAAGATGATAACACTCGACACCGGTCACTTCCACCCGACAGAGAGTGTTGCCGACAAGGTTTCGGCCATGTTGCTGTTTGTGCCTGAATTGATGCTGCACGTCAGTCGTCCAATACGCTGGGACTCAGATCATGTTACGATTATGGACGACCCGACACTCGACCTCTTCAGCGAGATTGTGCGTGCCGGAGCGCTTAATCGTGTTCATTATGGTCTCGACTATTTCGATGCTTCTATCAACCGCATCGGAGCTTATGTGGTTGGCAGCCGTGCCGCACAGAAATGTATGTTGCGCGCTCTGCTTGAGCCGCTGGCAACATTGCGCAAATATGAAGACGAGGGCAAGGGCTTTGAGCGTCTGGCTCTGCTTGAGGAGGCAAAGGCTCTTCCGTGGAATGCCGTTTACGATGAGTTCTGCCTGCGCAACAATGTTCCCGTAGGCCGTGATTTCATTGCAGACGTTGAGCAGTATGAAAAGGACGTAACGTCTAAACGCGGATAATCGAATTTGTGTAAGGGTTAAATAAAAGAGTTGAGCATCTCTCAACTCTTTTTTAATTCATAATTCACAATTCACAATTCATACTTCTTAATTCATAATTCTTATTTCTTAATTATCATGGTGGATATAATAATAGGACTGATAATAATAGCGGTGGGTGCATTCTGCCAGTCGAGCTGTTATGTGCCCATCAACAAGATAAAGAGATGGAGCTGGGAGTCTTATTGGTTGGTGCAGGGCATCTTTGCGTGGCTCGTATTTCCGCTGCTCGGAGCCTTGCTTGCTGTGCCTTCTGGACATAGTCTTATGGAAGTGTACATGGCCGACCCTACGGCAGCCTTGTGGACAATGTTCTTCGGCGTGCTGTGGGGCATTGGCGGACTTACCTTCGGACTGTCCATGCGCTATCTCGGTGTGGCTCTTGGACAGAGTATTGCCCTTGGCACGTGTGCAGGACTTGGAACAATACTCACGCCCGTGTTTACAGGCAACACTCAAGACCTTACTATGCCGGTTATCGTAGGCGTTGTGGTTACGCTTATAGGTATAGGTGTAATCGGCGTGGCTGGCAACATGAAGGCACAGTCGCTCAGTGAGGAGGAAAAGACCAAGGCCGTTAAGGACTTCAACTTTACCAAGGGAATAATAGTTGCGCTGCTTGCCGGATTTATGAGCGCGTGCTTCAGCATTGGTCTCGGTTTTGGCGAGCATCTCAACTTCGGCGATGCCACAGATCCTATGTTCCGTGCGTTGCCGGCAACATTGTTGGTAACGCTCGGCGGATTTGTCACCAACGCTGTCTATTGCTTTTATCAGAACGGCAAAAACCACACATGGGGCGATTATTCACAGACAAGTCTTTATCTCAACAACATAGTGTTCTGTGCCTTGGCAGGCCTGCTTTGGTACAGTCAGTTCTTCGGACTGAGTCTCGGCAAGGGTTTCCTGACCGATTCGCCCGTATTGCTAACGTTCTCATGGTGCATACTTATGGCACTTAATGTTACGTTCAGCAACGTATGGGGTATAATACTGAAAGAGTGGAAAGGCTGTTCGCGTAAGACAATATCCGTGCTTGTTGCCGGTATATTGATTCTTGTTGTGTCGTCGTTCCTTCCTCAGTTGCTTAAATAAGTTTTAGGTAAAAATATTTTTATAAAAAACTCGTCACTCGTCACATCTTGACATAACTTGTTGATAACAAGTGTGTTGTGGTGTGACGAGTTGCTTTTTTAACTCGTCACAGTATTGCTTTGTCTTAAGACACATTGTAAACAATGGTAATTAAAAAAGGTAGAGTCAACCAATAACAGTTATAAGTTTAGCCGGAGTCAACATTAATCATGAAAAGAACTTTTTAAAGTCAACCAAATTTAGAAAATGCCAAAGCGCGTATTGTGTGACGTTGTGTGATGAGTTGAGTTTTTAACTCATCACACATTATAAGTCTGTCAGTCAGCCGTTTATGTCGAGATGTGACGAGTGACGAGTTTTTTGCAAAAAAATATTCAGTTATTACCGTATGAATTTCCTTCATATTTATCATACAGAATATTTTATTTACAGCAAGTTTAGCTGTTGACACACATTCGCGATTTGTTGTAATTGTAATGATAGCTGTATTTTGTTTTGCTTTGGTTTGTGTCCTTTTGTGTTGTAATATGCGGCAAATCATATTGTAAAAGGCCACCTTTTAGGGTGCAATATGCCACCTTTTACATATATGATATTTCTGTCTTTGTTGTTTTGATGATAAAAAATAAAGCCTTATTATTGTTATTTTAAGTATTGGCAGCAGACCAGGAAGCGGAATATCACCTTGGGCTGCATTCAAACAATAAGAGCATTGTGTCTTTTGTATCTTATAATTTTATTATTCTGTCTTGATGCAGCAGGACAATGTTGGAATCGGCCTAAAAAACAGAATCCCAATGCTTCACAGCATCAGGATTCCGTCGTCTAAATAGACTCTTAAACTAATATTATCTGAGAATGATAAGATTTTTATTCAAACTTATTATTTCGGCAAATTAAATGCCTTCGACATCTCTGCCATTTGTTCGTCGCTCATACCTTCAGGCTCTTCACCCATATTCTTGGCGGCGATATAAATCTGGGCACTCTTGTTGAGCACGTCAACTTGGTCGAATGCCTGCATGATATCGTTGTCTATGGCAAACACTCCGTGCTTTTCCCACATTGCCACATCGTAGTCATCGAGCTGTCTTACTGTCTCTTCAGCAAGCTCAACGCTGCTTGGCAGCTGATAAGGAATGATGCCTAATCCGCGCGGACAGAACGCTTTTGTTTCGGGAATCATGCTCCAAAGCAGTTTTGAAAGCACGTCTTTACCCAAGAACTTGCGTATATGTGTCATTGCAACAAGCTCAATAGGATGAGTGTGCAGCGATGCGCGGTAAGTAGAGCCTTTTTCAATCAGATGGTTATGTACCATAAGATGTGACGGCAGCTCACTTGTAGGATTTACTGCATTATCTGCTATAATTACATAACTTGCGCAGTCATCAAGTATACGAATCACGCTTCCGTTTTCCATTGGTCGGCGTGCGAGGTCTCGCATTCTTCTGTTTGTACCCTTACAAAAGAAGTAGGTTCCTTTAAGATGGGGCAGAGTGACACCAATCTGTTTTACTTCACTTATGGCAGGCATTTGTTTTATTTCGTCGTCAATCAGCTCTGTGATATTTACGGTGATATTGCCTCCATTTCTTTCAGCCCATCCCTTTTGCCAAAGATATCCGGCCACCTCGGCCACTTTGTTAATTTCTTCCTCTAAAGCGGGACGTCCGTCAAGTATACTTTTCATATATTGCTTGTTTTGATGCGCAAATATACAAAAAATGAATATTATGTATACTTTGTGTTTTGATATTAAAACTTTAATTTTTGATATATGAGGCTGTAGGATGCTACTTTATTCATTATAATTTGTAATGAAATTTTTATTTTGCGTTTAAGGTTTATGCTTAATCAGTTTTAACTTAAATGCATGATACAAAGGATGATTGGCATTTTTTGTCGTATAAGTGTACTTTATGTTTTATGTGTGAATTATTCTGTAAACAAAAAGTTTACATAATTGGACGTCATAACCGCGATAATGAACGTTTATAAGGCAATAAAATGCATTTGTCAGCATATCGTGGCTTTAAATCCAAATCAGTTTTTGGGCATATTTTTAAACCAAAATCAATTATTAGGTCACATATAGTTTTAGCTGTTTTGTATATTTATGTTTTCAGCCGGACTGTTGTTTCCTGTTGTCGTTTTGCTGTATGCTTTTGGGGGCATAGTCCGCTATGCCTGTGAGAAAGCAGATGGCAATCCGCTCAACCTGAAACTACAATCCGGCTGAATCTTAATGACTGATTTTTATTTAATGCTTATTCATTGACATATGAGCATTTATATTCGCTTGAAACCTGCAGGCTCATGCCGCCTTCAGATTCGTTCAGGTTGATTTCGTTTATAGTAAGTGTGTTGCCGCTGAACTTTACGTTTGCTGTATTTGAGATGTACTCATCAAACATTCCATTTTTGAAAGTGTAACGCAACTCACCCTTGCTCTCGTTCTGCCATGCCCAATTGTATATGCTCAGCTGGTCAGATTCTGTTGTTACGAGATAAGTTCCGGCCTTTGTGAAAATTATATCCTCAGGAATAAATCCCGGCTCGGTGAAATAAGTCTCGTTGTCCTCTTCGCCGTTAATGCTTTCAGACAGTTTCTGCATGGCAGTGTTCAGTTCTCTGTAAATGGCGTTGTAGTCAGATGTTGGACGTGCGCCGCTGTCATAGAAAGATTTGCCGTTGAATGTTGCAACCATCTTTATTGTATTGATGTCCCATGTGCGGCAAAGAGCCTTTGTCATTTCAGTGTCTGCCAATATTGCTGCTTTCTCGGCGTTAAGATTTAACTCCTCTCCGTCTTCAGTTGTAACTTTTATCGAAATGGCATTGTCTGCTGAGCCTGTTATTACGATAGTGCCGAAGCCGTCAAGAATAAACTCGTTGTCGCTTTTCTTTGTGAATTTGCCGTGTATGTTTCCTATGAAGGCACGTGTTGAGATCTTGTTGCCATTAAGTATGCCCATTGACATATTTTTGGTTGTCTTATTCTGTTTCGGTGCGTATGATGCGTTGTCAAATATTACGATATACTCACCGCTCTCGGTCAGCTCGATTGAAGAAATGCCGTCGCCCCCTGAAGTTACATTATATTTTGCACTTACGCTTTCGTAGGCAGGAGTTTCCAGATTGATGGGTTCGCTTGTCTCATTGTCGTCATCGCTTGAGCAAGATGAAAACAGGCCTACTGATAAAAACATCATTGAACTTAGACAAAATAAGCCCGGCTTGATGATTCGGGCAATCAAATTTGATTTTTTCATTCTGATTATTAATTTTTTATATACCCGGGGCCGGCTTAGTCTCGGATAGTCAATTGCAGATTAGGTCAGAAGTTCGAAGCCGGTAGCGCCGCAGCGCACAAACTTCCGTTAGCTATTTCACAACAAAGTTATTTAAATTTTTATTTATTTTGCGTTATGGTCAGTTATTGTTAATATGTATTAATTTCTTGGCTATTTAACATAAAATGTATACACTTATATTACACTTTGTCACAAATGATGCTACTCATAGTTGCCTTCTTGCAATAAGATTTTTTAATCGTTTGCTAAACTTGGCAATAAAGTCTGTTATTATGGCGAATACGATTTGCTTCTAAAATAAAATTAATGCTTTCTGCCGTCTTGTTGTCTTTTTTGTTGCAGTTTTGCCGTATGTCCTTCATGGCATGGTCCGTCTTGCCGGTGAAAAAAGTGAGCGATAATCCCTTTTAATATAAAATAAAAATCCGGTCTGGTCATGATGCCCGGTTGGGGCATTAAATGTTCATTTGGGTGTTATTGCTGATTTGTATTGTTTAGGTTTTTTGCAAATAAATCAAAAATCTGCTTGTCTTTCATATATAAGTTATAATTTTGCAGCCCTGTATAATTTAATTTATGGAAATTAGTTTATTATGGCAAAATTGTCTAAGGGTAATGCCAATTCGGCTATGAAAAAGGCTGGATTGGCGGGGATGCTGATGACTCTCGGCATCGTTTTTGGAGACATCGGCACGTCGCCTCTCTATGTGATGAAAGCGATAACTCACACGGGAGCGGCACTCACGGAGAACTATGTTTTAGGTGCATTGTCGTGTATAATATGGACACTGACACTGCAGACCACTATAAAATATGTGCTCATTGCGCTGCGGGCTGACAACCACGGCGAGGGAGGAATACTGGCGCTTTACGCGCTGTTGCGCAGGCATAAGCGCCGGTGGATTTATGCCATAGCCGTGATAGGAGCGAGCACGTTGCTTGCCGACGGAGTGATTACGCCGGCCATCACCGTCACCACTGCTATTGAAGGACTGCGCGGCATAAGTCCCGACCTGCCTGTCATTCCGGTAACTATAGCCGTTATCACAGTGGTGTTCTTCGTACAGCGTTTCGGCACCGAGCATGTAGGCCGTTCTTTCGGTGTGTTCATGCTGGTGTGGTTTCTGCTTCTTGGCGTTGTCGGAGCCATTTGGCTTGCCGGCTGTCCGCAAGTGCTCAAGGCTTTCAGTCCTTATTATGCTGTGCGTCTGCTTGTCGAGTCGCCGGTGTGGTTTCTTATCCTTGGTGCCGTGTTCCTTTGTACCACTGGAGCCGAAGCTCTCTATTCAGACCTTGGTCATTGCGGCAAGCATAACATAGCCATAAGCTGGACTTTCGTAAAGATAATGCTTATCCTTAATTATCTCGGTCAGGGAGCGTGGGTATTGACTTATCCTGAGCGTGCCGCAGGCAGCGACAATCCGTTTTATGCCATAATGCCCGATGGCATGTTGCTCTTTGCCGTGGTTATGGCAACAGGTGCGGCCATAGTGGCGAGCCAGGCGCTCATCAGCGGTTCGTTCTCTATATTGAGCGAGGCGATGAACCTTAATTTCTGGCCCCGCATGAGGATAAAGCATCCTACCAATGTCAAGGGACAGTTGTATATTCCAGCCGTCAACGGATTTATGTTTGTTGCAGTGGTTTTCACCGTGCTTCTCTTCCGCGACTCATCGCGCATGGAGGCAGCCTACGGACTTGCCATAACCATAACCATGCTGATGACCACCTTGCTGCTGGGTTTCTATCTGCGCAAGATGTCGGCGCCGCGCATTGTTGTTATAGCGTTTGTAGGATTTTATTGTGTCATCGAAGGACTGTTTCTTGCCGCAAACATGTCAAAGTTTGTTGCAGGAGGATGGTTCACCCTGCTCATAGGCGGACTGCTCTGTTTCATAATGTTTGTTTGGAACAGTGCGCGCAAGATTCGCAGCCGCTATCTGCGCATAAAGAAACTTAGCGACTATTACGACATTATATCGGCGATAAAGGCAGACAAGAGCATACCAAAATATGCTTCTAACCTCGTTTACGTAAACCATGCTCCCACAGAGGGCGGCGTTGACGACAAGTTGCTTTACTCTATAATAAACAAGCAGCCCAAGCGTGCCGACCACTACTGGCTGCTGCACATAGATTTTGTCGACGCGCCCGACACGCTGGAATACACGTGCCGCGCCCTTGTTCCCGACACGCTCTTCAGCATCAGTCTGCGCATAGGCTTCAGGATAGAGCCGCGCGTAAGCCTGTATCTGCGCCAGATAATAGAAGACCTTGTGGCGTCAGGCGAGCTCGACCTCACCAGCACATATCCTTCGCTGCGCAGCAAGGGCATAGCCGGCGACTTCCGCTTTATCATAATTCACCGTATATATTATCCCGAAAGTTCGTCAAACAGCCGTCAGAACATGCTGATGAGTCTTTACTCAATAATCCGACGCATAGGCATAGGCGAGCCAAAGGCTCTCGGATTAGACACGTCGGTAGTGGTTGTGGAGCGCGTGCCGCTGATAACTTCGGGACAGCGTACAGGCATGCAGCGCCGCATAATGAGGGTTGAGCCTGAAGAATGACGGTCTGACAGACTGAATAAATGCCCTTTGAAGCCCTGCCGATAAGGGCATTTTCTGTCTGTGTAAAATTAAAGACTTGTTACAAGGCTGTACAAAAAGTCAGTTTTTTTGCTTAACGGTGTGTATTCTCATTATTTTTGTGTAAGTTTGCATACATGAATAACAATTTGGCAGGCACCGCAAAATGGTGCGAGAATGTTATGGTGGTTGACGCCGACTATATAGATAAGGTGGCGTTCGACCTCATAGTTAATTTTGAGCGAATGATAGAGCGACGCATCCCGCAGGCCGACATGGCGCGCTGGATTGACTGCATAGCTCTTGACGGAGGACTGCGTGAGGGTGATGCCCAGACGCAAGTGATTCTGATACACGGCAAGAACAAGGACAAGTTAGACAATTTCAAGCCGTCTGTTTATACCGATGAACTTGACGGAAAGGCGTTTAAGGACAATCTGGGAGAGTTCCTTATCAGCGCATATCCTGTTGAAGACCTTGTCAGCAAGGATGACTTCTTCATAGAGACTCTTGAGATAGTCAGCTCTCATAAGGACGTTAAGCGCATAATGGTGGTGCCCGACGCAGAGCGAATATACGACAATGTGCGCCATGCACTGAGAAACGTCGACGAGGAAAAGCACGTAACCGTGTTTGCCATGCAGCCCATGCAGGGAGGCAACTTCCGTCAGGAGATACTCGGCTACTCGCTGATGAGCGCACTGGGAATAAGAGCCGATGAGATAAAATAGGGAATGGCAGGGACAATGGAATGAGACAAGATGAGACAAAACAAGAGTGAAGTGACCAGGGCGGAAAATGTGTCTGCCTGATCACATCTGTCCAATAACTCCCATAACTCCCATTTCTCTCATCACCCCCATAACCCCCAACTCCCCAACAACCAAGCCTAATATCAAAAAACAAACAAAATAAATTTTTAAAATGGGAAAAGTATTAATGATTGGAGCCGGTGGCGTAGCTACCGTTGCAGCGTTCAAGATAGCAAAGAACGCTGACGTGTTTACCGAGTTCATGATTGCAAGTCGCCGTAAGGAGAAGTGCGACCATATAGTCGACGCCATCCACAAGGCCGGAATTAACATGGATATAAAGACGGCGCAGGTTGACGCCGACGACGTTGAGCAGCTTAAGGCTTTGTTCAACGACTATAAGCCCGAGCTGGTTATCAACCTTGCCCTGCCTTATCAGGATCTTACTATAATGGATGCCTGTCTGGCTTGCGGATGCAACTATCTTGACACCGCAAACTATGAGCCTAAGGACGAGGCTCACTTTGAGTACAGCTGGCAGTGGGCATACAAAGACCGCTTTGAGAAGGCCGGACTTACCGCCATCCTTGGCTGCGGCTTCGACCCGGGCGTTAGCGGCATCTACACAGCTTATGCCGCAAAGCATCACTTCGACGAGATTCAGTATCTTGACATCGTTGACTGCAACGCCGGAAACCACCACAAGGCTTTCGCGACAAACTTCAACCCTGAGATTAACATCCGTGAGATTACTCAGAAGGGACTTTACTATAAGGACGGCAAGTGGCTTGAGACTGAGCCGCTCGAGGTTCACAAGGCGCTCACTTATCCTAACATCGGTCCGCGCGAGAGCTATCTGATGCACCATGAGGAGCTGGAGAGCCTCGTTAAGAACTATCCTACAATCAAGCAGGCACGTTTCTGGATGACCTTCGGACAACAGTATCTTACATATCTCGACGTTATTCAGAACATCGGTATGTCTCGCATCGACGAGATTGAATATGAGGCTCCGCTGGCCGACGGCTCAGGCAAGACTGCCAAGGTTAAGATTGTTCCGCTGCAGTTCCTCAAGGCTGTGCTGCCTAATCCGCAGGATCTCGGCGAGAACTACGACGGCGAGACAAGCATAGGCTGCCGTATCCGCGGTCTGAAAGACGGCAAGGAGCGCACATATTATGTTTATAACAACTGCTCGCATCAGGAGGCTTACAAGGAGACAGGCATGCAGGGCGTAAGCTACACAACAGGTGTGCCTGCCATGATTGGCGCCATGATGTTCTTCAAAGGCCTGTGGCGCAAGCCGGGCGTATGGAACGTAGAGGAGTTTGATCCGGATCCGTTCATGGAGCAGCTCAACAAGCAGGGACTGCCCTGGCACGAAGTGTTCGACGGTGACCTGGAACTGTAGTTTAATTCATAATTCACAATTCATAATTTATAATTGGGATGGTGAGTTTTGAAATTTATAATTCATAATCGGGTAGGAGAATTTGATGTTCATAACTGTTTGACAGACATTGGAGATTAAATGCATTGCAACAATGCAAATCATAATTTTCCATTTTCAATTCTCCATTCTCAATTACTAAAAAACGCTTTTATATGGCAAAAGAAAAAGATACAGAGGGCATGGGCATACAGGAAGGCAAACTGAAAGCCTTGCAGGCTGCCATGGCCAAAATAGAAAAAGACTTCGGCAAAGGCTCGATAATGAAGCTCGGCGACGAGAATGTTGAGCAGGTTGAGGTCATTCCCACCGGAAGCATCGGCCTTAACGCCGCTCTCGGTGTAGGCGGATATCCCCGCGGACGAATAATAGAGATTTATGGTCCTGAGAGCAGCGGTAAGACTACTCTAGCCATTCACGCCATTGCTGAGGCTCAGAAGGCGGGCGGCATTGCAGCGTTTATCGACGCTGAGCATGCTTTCGACCGCTTTTATGCTGCCAAGCTCGGAGTTGATGTCGACAACTTGCTGATATCTCAGCCTGACAACGGTGAGCAGGCTCTCGAGATAGCCGACCAGCTTATACGCTCTTCAGCGATAGACATTCTGGTGGTCGACTCAGTGGCTGCGCTCACTCCGAAAGCCGAGATTGAGGGCGACATGGGCGACAACAGGGTTGGTCTGCAGGCACGACTGATGAGTCAGGCGCTCAGAAAGCTTACGTCTACAATAAGCAAGACCAACACAACGTGCATCTTCATCAACCAGCTGCGCGAGAAGATTGGCGTTATGTTCGGCAACCCCGAGACAACAACCGGCGGTAACGCGCTGAAATTCTATGCCAGCGTGCGCCTCGACATACGCCGCGTTACGAGCATAAAAGACGGCGACAAGGTTATCGGCAATCAGGTTCGCGTTAAGGTGGTTAAGAACAAGGTGGCTCCTCCGTTCCGCAAGGCAGAGTTTGAGATTACATTCGGCGAAGGCATATCTAAGGTCGGCGAGCTTGTTGACCTTGGCGTTGAGTACGGCATAATACAGAAGAGCGGTTCTTGGTTCTCTTATCAAGGAAGCAAACTGGCTCAGGGACGCGACGCAACGAAGACGCTGCTGAAAGACAATCCTGAACTGTGTGAGGAAATTGAGGCACAGATAATGCAGGCTATATCAGACAACGCTGAATAGTGGTAGGTTTATTTATAGACCTTTAAAATAAAATCCGGCACGGACGCAATGGCGTTCGTGCCGGATTTTTTATGTCCTATATGTACATACACCGGGTTTGTCCGTATTTCCTCTCGTTATAAATTATGTGTCTTTATTATTCGGACGTACCTCGGGTACGTCCCTATGGTTTTACGGTTATATGTCATGCGTCTTGTATTGTTTTTATTTTTGAAACCTGCAACGCTTAATTGCCTTTCATTTTGTCATCGTGTTTATGTCAGGATTTTCATGCAAAATAGAAATTGGTAAGGCTAAAATACGGTTCCTTCGGTAAACTATATTTACAAAACATCGCTAAAGGTATGTTTTCGTCTGATTAATATGCCACTTTTTGTGCGTTAATACACTGTTTTTTCATCTTTAACAGGCCGTTTTTGGTGCCAAAAAGTAGTGGTTTTTGCCTGTTTTTCAGTCAAAATCGTTGCACACAACGCTGTAGATTATCTATAATGTTCTGATGCGTCGCATCTTATGTTTGCACACGATTTTGGCAGGTTTTTACGGCCGGATGATTTTATTTTCAGAATATCGCAGTATGAGAGCGTCAACTGAAGTCAGAGTGTAAGATAATGACGAAGATTTGTTGCATGGTGATATTTTCTGTATCTATTGGATATGATATATTATTGGTAAAACTGTTTGTTGACACAATGTGAAATATTGATATATTTATGAAATAAACTGCATGTAGTGTGTTCGTGGCTTATGCAAAAAGTTGCCGCTGTGCTTGCTCTTGTGTGGCCGATGTGTTAACTTTGCATCCATGCAAGTAAATGTAGAACTTCTTAAAGAATGGTTTGCCGACTTTAATGTGCGCTATTTTGGCGGCAGTCTGCCCGTGCCCGCATTTGCCGTTGGGCGCTCGCGCACGCAGCTCGGATGTATGTCGTGCAAGGTTAGGCGTAAGATGTTTTCCAAGTCGTACACCGACTATACAATACGCCTGAGCAACTATTATGATGCCGACGAGCACCATTTTAAGAACGTTCTGCTGCACGAGATGATACATCTGTGCATAACGTCGAGGCGAATAAAGGACACGTCGCCGCACGGCGAGGTGTTCCGCAGGATGATGCGCACCATAAATGCCGACGGCTGGAACATAAGCGTTTCGACAAAGATGGATGCCGTACAGAGGTCTGCCGGCAAGGCTCGTAAGCGTATGAGGGTTGTTCTGGCCGTTACTATGACCGACGGGCGCTGCCTGCTCTCTGTGGTTAGTCCGCGATATGTGCCGGCTATAGACCGCGCTATGAGCCGTGCGCAAGGCATTGTCAGGTATGAGTGGTATATGTCTGACGACGATTACTTCAGTACGTTTCCGGTTGTGCGGACGCCGCGCGGGCGCATAGTAGGCAAAGATGTTTTTGCAGAGCTTATCGTCAGGATGAAGCCTTTGGATAAGACTTGGCGCTGAATTATGTGCTGATTAAGTTGAGTGTTAAGTGTTTTTATAAGTTTGTCTGCGGGTCTGTGAATGTCTGTAGCTTACGCCGGAGCGATGATGATACTATAAAAATATAAACGCCTCTGCATCAAGCAGAAGCGTTCACATTGTGTCGGTTTATCTATCTGAAAGTTTAAGAAGTCTTTTTATACGTTTTTGAGCTTGTCACTATAAATTTTAAAGAAGTCAAAGTTCAGTATTTTTGAAATCTTCATAAGATCGTCGGTGTCTATCGACTTTTTTCCGAAAATCTTGTATATATTAGTACGGCTGCATCCCAGCTGACCGGCAAACCACACCACAGATTGTTTCTTTTCCTTCAGCTTGGCTTTTATCAGCTGGCCTATTGTCGTTTTCTCAGCGTTTGTCTTTTTGTTCTCTTGCATTTTTTAATTTCTAATTGTGAGTGTAATAGTGCGGTTTCTTTGTTCAAGTATCTGCCTGACTGATGTATCGTTCGTCTTGGCAGGCTTGTTTTACACGTACAAAGTTACTTTAAAGAAATTTATTATGCAACAGGCGTTTTTCTAGTAGTGGAATACGACTTACTCAGGGGTGATTATCAGGTGATTTTTTGTGATTATTCGGTAAAAATAAAATGCCGCGGCAGCTGTTTTTGCTGCCACGGCATCTGAGAATTTATGTTTTAAGATTGTTTCTATTACAGATTTGCCAGTTCGATAACTTTGTCTACAGCGGCTGAAAGTCCGTCAACGTCCTTTCCTCCTGCTGTTGCGAAGTGAGGCTGTCCGCCGCCGCCGCCCTTTATCAGTTTGGCTGCCTCGCGTACCATCTTGCCTGCGTTGAGGCTACGATCCTTAACGAGGTCTTCGCTTATCATAACGCTGAGGGTGGGGCGCTCGTCAAATGTGCTGCCTACAACGCAGAGCATGTGCTCCGGCTCGGCTGCACGTATCTTGAACACGAGGTCTTTGGCAGCGTCCTGCTTCATCATTATTGTTGTGGCTATAACCTTTACGCCGTTTACGACGCGGGCCTGAGATATGAGTTTCTCTTTTACTCTCTCAACTCTCTCTGCCTGGAACTGTTCAAGGCTCTTCTTCATAGAGTCGTGCTCCTCGATATATTTCTCGATGACGCCGAGCAGGTCTTTAGCATTGTTGAACAGTGACTTGATGGCTTTCATGCCGTCTTCGAGTTCGTACATCATCATCTCGCACTCTTTGCCTGTCTTTACCTCAATACGGCGTATTCCGGCAGCAACGCTGCTTTCAGATATAATCTTAATCATGCCGATGCGGCCTGTAGAGTGGGCGTGGATACCGCCGCAGAACTCAACGCTCGGGCCAAACTTAACCACGCGTACCTTGTCGCCGTATTTCTCACCGAACAGTGCTATGGCACCCATCTTCTTGGCTTCTTCGAGCGGCATGTCGCGGTGCTCGTCAAGCGGAATGTCCTGACGTATCATGTCGTTGACAATCATCTCGACTTTGCGTATCTCCTCGTCGGTCATCTTCTGGAAGTGAGAGAAGTCGAAACGCAGCGTGTCGCTTGATACGTATGAGCCCTTCTGCTCAACATGGTCGCCGAGAACCTGCTTCAGAGCATAGTCGAGCAGGTGGGTTGCTGTATGGTTGGCAGCGCTTGCGTCACGCTTGTCGGTGTCTACACATGCCATGAAGTCAGCCTCAGGATTCTTAGGCAGTTCTTTAACGATGTGTATCGACTGTCCGTTCTCGCGTTTGGTGTCTATCACGTTCACTGTCTCGTTCTCGCTTACCAGCACTCCGCAGTCGCCTACCTGGCCACCCATCTCGCCGTAGAATGGTGTGTTGTCGAGCACGAGCTCATAGAATGTATTCTTTTTCTGTGTAACCTTGCGGTAGCGCAGAATGTGGCATTCGTATTCAGTATAGTCATATCCGACGAAGTTCTGCTCGCCTTGGCGCAGCTCTGTCCAGTCGCTGTTCTCAACGGCTGCTGCGTTGCGTGCTCTTTCTTTCTGTTTCTGCATTTCTTCGTCAAACTGTTTCTCGTCTACGGTGAGTCCGTTTTCACGGCAGATAAGTTCTGTCAGGTCGAGCGGGAATCCGTAAGTATCGAACAAGCGGAAGGCCTTTGTGCCGTCGAGAACGGTCTTGCCTTCGGCTTTAACCTCTTCCATTGCGTCCGACAGCATGTTAATACCGTTAGACAGTGTGCGGAGGAATGAGTCTTCCTCTTCCTTAATAACCTTGGTTATAAGTTCGCGCTGTGCTGTAAGTTCCGGATAAGCCTCGCCCATCTCGTGTATCAGCACAGGCATGAGCTTATACATAAATGCCTCTTTCTGGTTGAGGAATGTGTAGGCATATCTTACGGCGCGGCGCAATATGCGGCGGATAACGTAGCCGGCCTTGGCGTTGCCAGGCAGCTGTCCGTCTGCTATTGAGAATGCTACGGCACGCAGATGGTCGGCAACAACGCGCATAGCAACGTCAATCTTCTCCTCTTTGCCATATTCCAGACCTGACAGGCGTGAAATCTCCTTGATGATTGGCTGGAAGATGTCTGTGTCGTAGTTTGAGTGCTTGCCTTGCAGGGCGCGTACCAGACGCTCAAAGCCCATACCGGTATCTATCACGTTCATTGACAGTTTTTCGAGAGAGCCGTCGGCTTTGCGGTTAAACTGCATGAACACCAGGTTCCATATCTCAATAACCTGTGGGTCGTCTTTGTTTACGAGTTCTCGGCCCGGTGTCTTGGCTTTTTCTTCTGGAGTACGAGAGTCGAGGTGAATCTCTGAGCAAGGTCCGCATGGACCTGTGTCGCCCATTTCCCAGAAGTTGTCGTGCTTGTTTCCGTTGATTATGTGGTCTGCCGGAACATGTTTTGCCCAGAATGCAGCAGCCTCGTCGTCGCGGCTGAGGTTCTCCTCGGGAGAGCCTTCAAACACTGTTACGTAGAGGTCGGCCGGATCGAGATGAAGCACATCAACAAGATATTCCCAGGCATAGTCGATGGCGCCTTCCTTAAAGTAGTCGCCAAAGCTCCAGTTGCCCAGCATCTCGAACATTGTGTGGTGGTATGTGTCGTGACCAACTTCCTCAAGGTCGTTGTGCTTTCCGCTCACGCGGAGACACTTCTGTGAGTCGGCCCTGCGTCTTGGTTCGGGGTCGCGTGTTCCCAGTATGATGTCCTTCCATTGGTTCATTCCTGCGTTAGTAAACATCAGTGTCGGGTCGTCTTTAATCACCATAGGTGCCGACGGAACAATCTGATGTCCTTTCGATTCAAAAAACTTTTTGAACGATTCACGGATTTCGTTAGCTGTCATCATTTCTTTTTCGTATTTTGTTTTTGTTCTTTTTCTTTTTCCTTAAAACAAAGGCTATATGCCTATTTGGGAGCAAAATTATAAAATAAATCCCATAAATCATAATTTATTGTGTAAAACCTACAATTCTGTTGCGTCTATGTGACTTGTTATGTCTAAAGATGTGATTTATGGCTTGGTGAAACGCATTTGTAAATGTATTATTTTTTATGTTATCGGCATAGAAATGAAAAAAAAATGATAAATTTGCAACATCAGACATGGCTTATCTTAATTTCATCAATTATGGCATTGAACACAGAAAAAAATCTTAAACTCTATTACTCCATAAAGGAGGTGGCAGCCATGCTCAACGTACCTGAGAGCATGCTGAGGTTTTGGGAAAAGGAGATTCCTATGATACGCCCTAAGACTACCGGCAACAATGTGCGCCAGTATACTGAGGCTGACATAGAGAATGTCAAGGCTGTTTATAATCTTGTTAAGGTTAGGGGCTTCAAACTTTCTGCAGCCCGCAAGATGCTGCGTGAAAATAAGCAGGCGGTTGACAACAATGCCCGTGTGATGGAAAGTCTGATAAAAGTGCGTGACGAACTGAAATCGCTTAAAAAACAGCTCGATTATCTTGAGTAGTTTTTATGATAAGGCGGATGCCGGCTTGTAGCTGAGTTTTTTGTTTTTGTGTAATGCCGTGATGTCTTTATAATTTAACTTGTCACACTCTAACACTTTGATTTAAAAAGGTTTGCAGCCTAATGTGACGAGTGATGAGTTTATTTTAAAATGTAGTTTTTTTAATCTTGGCTGCATCGGCATATATTAATTATTGTATTTCTTCTTAATTTTTATTCTACATGGCATCTTGTTATGTCATGTGTATTTGTGTCATGTATGTATATAAAAAGCAGATGCCGGGAAACTTCACAGATTCCCGACATCCTTTTTCACATAAAATCAAATTATTAACTTTGAATTTAAGTCTGGCTGCTTATTTGTTGTTAATGTATTTCTTACCATTTACGATAACAATACCTTTGGCATTTCTGTTGACGCGCTGTCCGGCAAGGTTGTATGCAGGAGCGTTGGCGTCTGTTGCCTTTTCTGTATTGACTTCAGTGATACCTGTTGTTCCGTCAGGAATCTGACCCTTAGTAAGCAGAGTGTTAGTGTCTGTAATAACGTCTGCATCACCAGTTGTATCAAATGCGAATGCACCGATGGTCATCTTAGAACCTGTAGCCATTGCATCATATTTACAATCTGCGTAAACCTTAAACTTTATAACACCGTTACCTGTTGTTGAAACACTCTCGCCGGTGATAATCTGTGAAGGCTGCTGAATTGCAAAGTCAGGTGATACATAATAGTCACCAATTTCTTCGTCATAGTAAGTTGCTCCGTCCATCTTGCTCAGGTCGAAGTAGTAAAGAGCGTTGTTAGGATCTCCGCCATTTGAATTCTCCATTGAGAAAATGTAAGGCATGCGGCTTGTCTCTTCCTCAAATACAACATAGTTCTTGTTTCCTGATGCAGAGATGATCAGATATAGGTAACCATCCTGACTTACTGTAAATCTGTAAGCACAGCCTGTTGTTGGGTATGTACCTTCGCTTGCGGCAGAGCCTGAAACGTTAGTTGAGCCCTGAATGGCTGCTCCGTCTGGTAATGATACTTGTGTGCCGTTAATAGACACTGTACCTTTCTTCATTCCAACGCATTTAAATTTGTCTGTATATAACGTTGTGGCAACAACGCTTCCGCTTGCAGTTCTTCCGATTTCGGTTCCGGCTGCAACTTCTGTTGCTGCGTCTGCATTAAGACCGAGTGTTGTACCGTCGATGGTAACAATTTCTTGTGCGTTTGCTGAGAATGCAGCTATTAGTAAAGCTGCGCTAAGTAACATTTTCTTCATGGTTCTTAATTTTTTAATTGTTTATAATTAGTTAAATAGTTTATTTGAACTATCGATTTTCTGTTGTAGTCGGTTCCATCCTTACGAGAAGAATGAAACCGGCTAAGATGATTATTGCTTTACACCGCTGAAATTATAATAGTATGTGTAGGTTTTGCGTCCTGATTTTTGCTGAACTTTAAAGTACGATGACAGTGTGCCCTCGCTGCTTATGCGTCCAATGAAAGATGCTCCTAATCCGTTTGATGTACTATTGTTGGTGAATACGAATCCGTTTCCGGCATAAGAGATGTTAGCTACAGAGGTAGCATTGAATGTGAAATCTCCTGTGCAATCATATGTTACGTCTGCACAATATGCAGAGTCTGTGGCAGTGATGGTAACGGTACCCTGTGTATAAAGGGTATCTGTCGTGCCATCTTGAACTCTCGTGAAAGTTCCAGAATATACACCTGCGGCTGCCTTTTCGGGTGTGACGCTGTGTATTGTTGCGTCGTCATCATCGTCACTGCACGAAATAAATGAGCAGCTCAGTGCAAGTACTGCAAACAAAGAATATAATATCTTTTTCATTTTCAAATTATTTTAATTATCAAAATTTTAATAACCTGGGTTCTGGTCGTCCTCAGTCAGAGCCGTGTTGTTTGCCATTTCCTGTGCAGGAATAGGACGATACCATTTGATTTCGCCTTGAGCATTGCTCATGTTGCTTGCAGAGGTTACATAGTCGTTGAATGCAATGTTGTATCTAACTAACTGGCGTGTACGGCGTAAGTCCATCCATCTTTCGTTTTCACCAAACTCTTCACGTCCTTTTTCGTCAAGAATTACATCGAGGTCGGTTATTGAACCGAATGATGCAGGAATGCTGTAAGCCGGCTGATATGCTGCAAACGAAGATAATGTGCCTGCGTTGGCGCGGGTGCGTACTGCGTTCACGTAGCTCAGAGCCTTGTCTGTCTGGCCTGCCATTAGGTAAGCCTCGGCTGCTGTAAGATACATGTCGCTAAGGTGGAATAATACAACATCACGGTAACCGTTGGTCGTATTGGTGTTTTCCTGTACGGTGTTGGGGTCGTCCCATTTTTTACATACAGTTGTTCCGTTTATTGCTGCTAAACTTGCAGTATATGACAGAGTGGTCTTCTTGAATGTTCCGTCGCTGTTGAATGTGTACTGTGTAACAGGGTCACCAAGAATATAAGCAAATACACTATTTACATAGCCAGTGCTTGAGTATCTTGACTTGTTTGCAGTAAATTCAGCTTCAGCTTCTTCTGTTGTTACGTAATAAGGCAGATAACGATAGGCGATGTTCATCTTGTCTCTGTTTCCGCTGTTATTGTAATAAGCGTAGTAACCGCTTGTACCCCATGTTCCGTCAAAATTATAGATAGTGTTCATGAAGGTGCCGTCAAAGCGCTCATCGCCTGGTTCCCAAAGATAAATACCTTTGGCAGATACTGCTTTGCCTGAGTTGCAATATTTCATGCCGTTTGTTGTGCAGACACCATAATAGCTTCCGAATGTGTTCTGCAGTCCGTGGCCGTCATCACTCAAGATTCCCGGATTGCCTGCTCTTTCGTATTGAGCAGAGAAAATAATCTCAGGATTGTTAGTCTCGTTTGCCGGAGACCATTTTTCTTCGAACGACATTGTCAGAGCCTGATTGTTTATAGCTGCTTCTGCATATTGAGCTGCTTTTGTGAAATACTGAGTGTCGTTTACACTATATGTTCCTTGTTCTGCATTTGTAAGAGTTGTACCCAAATCCCAGCCTGCTGCAAGGCAAACTTTTGCAAGAAGTGCTTTAACAGCTCTTTGGCTGATGTATCCAAGATTTGCTCCTGAACTTTCTGCCGGTAGATTGCTGTCATTCATTATTGACTCAAGCTCTTCAATGATTTTCGGATAAAGCTCTGAGAGTGGAGTCTTTGGATAATTTCTTTCTGCACCCTGAATATATTCAGTGATGTATGGTACCGAACCAAAATGCTGAGTAAGCAGATAGTAAGCATAGTTGCGGAAGAATTTAGCTTCGGCTATTGCTCTTCCATCTTCTTCGCCTGCATAGTATAGCATGCAGTTGGCACTGTTTATTAGAGCATAGAGGTTTGTGTAAAAACTTGATACCGATGAACTCTGCGGAGTAAGGTCGTAGCGGTTGAACTCACCTCCGTCGCCACCACGTGTAGGTACATATAAGTCTGTTCCCCATTCGTAAATGTCAGTTTCGGTTATAATAGGATTTAACAGGGAATAAGTATAGTTTCTCAATCCTGTCATTCCTTCTGCAGTGGGAAAGAAATCTATTGCAGATATGTTTGTCTTGTTGTCAGCGTCAAGAAAGTCGGAGCAGCTTGTTAATGCTGCTGTTCCTGCAAGCATTGACGTGGCAAACGCAATATATAATATCTTTTTCATTGTTGTATGCTTAAATGTTGATTAAAACTTAATGTTAGCTCCAAACTGCCAAGTGATTGTGCTCGGTCCGTCCTGATCGAGTGAAGCGTCAGCCCACTCAGGATCGAAGCCCTTGAACTTTGTGAATACAAACGGGTTAGTAACTGTGCAGTACAGGCGCAGATGAGAGCAACCGAACTTCTTGGTCCATTTCTTCGGGAATGTGTAGCCAAGAGTTATGTTCTTAATCTTAACGTAAGAAGCATCAGCATATTTGTTTGTTCCGTCAAGCCAGTAAGCTGTACCCATACCGCTGTTTGCTCCGGCCTGTGTCGGGAAAGGATAGCTTCCGTAATGAGTGTTCTCCTGATAAACAGGATTGATGTATGTACCGTCAGGATTGATTCCGTCGCAGTCTAAAAGTGTTCCTGCAGGAATGTAATAGTCAACATTGAGCTTCATACGGCCACGATCGTTGAATCCGAGGTATTCGCCGTAGAATTCTGATATTGCATAATATCCCTGTTTTGCATATAATGTTGCAGACAAATCCCAATTCTTATATGAAAGATTGGTTGTGAAACTGCCTGTCCATTTCGGGTCTGTGTTGTAAATCTTCTTATCATCGTCTGTGAAGTTACCATCACCGTTGCGGTCAACGATTATAGGATTACCCTCAACCCATCCGTAGCATGCGTTATAATAGTCACATTCTCTTACAGTTGAACCAGGTGTGAAGCCCTTAAGACGTGCAATCTCTGTGTTTGGAACAGTCATGTTTCTGTCGCTTACAATTCCGCTCCACTCATATCCGTAGAAGTTATTGTAAGGCTGTCCTATAAAGAGGTTGCCTGTTTCTTCACCAGTTGTAAGGTTACCGCCTACACCATTAATCTCTCGTACAGTATTCTTGTTGTGTGCGAATGTAAATGTTGTTGTCCAGCGCCAGTCTTTAGTCTGGATATTCTCTGTTGTAAGAGAAATTTCAATACCTTGGTTGCGTACTGAACCAACGTTTGTTGTCATATCAACGCCACCGGCTTCCAATGGAAGAGGCACTTTGAACAGAAGGTCTTTTGATGTCTTTGTGTACCAGTCAACAGAACCGCGGATGCGCTCGTTGAAGAAGCCGAAGTCAAGACCTACGTTGAACTCATGAGATTTTTCCCACTGCAGAGCTGCATCAATAATGCCGCTTGGATGGAATCCCTGAACCCATGTGCTTCCGAAGGGATAATACACAGGACCTGTAACGGTTACGTATGTATCATAGTTTCCGATACCGCTGTTGTTTCCTGTAACACCATAAGAGAGACGCAGTTTTGCGTTAGACAACCATTTACGTGTCTTTGCCATGAACGGCTCTTCAGACAGACGCCATGCAAATGCTGCTGACGGGAAACTTCCCCAACGATAACCTTTCTGGAATCTGGAAGAACCATCCCAACGTACTGTCGCAGTCAGCATGTAGCGGTCTTTGTATGTATAGTTTGCGCGCAGTGCGTAAGACATCATGCTGCTCTCGCTGTAAGCGTTGTAGCAGTCGGCCGCATTATATGTTCCGCTTCCGAGATTCCACCATAAAGTACCGTCAAGTACACCACTTGAAGACAGATTTTGTGTCTCGCTCTCAGTCTGCATCAATGAGAACAATCCCATTAAATTAAGATGGTGCTCTTTCTCTTTGCCCAGGAATGTGTCGTATGTAACCATGTTGTCCCATGTCCAGTCGAAAGCACGCTGTGTTTCCTTTGTTGCAAGATTCATCTGATCTGCAGATGCGTCTGGCAGCAATCCTTGGAAGTATCCGTCACGATAGTATGTGAAGTTGGGCGAGAAGGTAGATTTAAGTGTCAGGCCCTTTATCGGGTTTATAGATATGAATACGTTACCAAGTGCGCGCCATGTCTGCTTATTTCTGCTTTCTATGTCCATGTAGAGCAGCGGGTTAGGTTGGTCTGTAAACTGATATCCCGATGTTGATCCCATAGCCTCATAGTTGCCCGGATACAGGTTGATTTCTCCGTTTGCGTTGTACGGCTGCATGAATGGATTCATTCTGTATGCATACTGTACTGCCTGGTCGCTGGCATAGTCATGGCTTATGCGTGCGAGGTTGAAACTGAAACCTGCACTTACATATTTATTAATCTGTCCTTCAAGACTTCCCTTGAAGTTGAATTTGTCCTGTTCGTCACCTTCATAGATACCATCTTCATTAGAATATCCGATACCCATGTGATAGCTTAAGCGGTCGGTCGAACCACTGATTGACACATAGTGGTTTTGCTGGTGTCCGTTGCCCGTTACAAGGTCAGGCCAATCAACAGTCTGTCCGCTTCTTAATAATGACTTCATTCGGTATTCGCCCGTTTCAACGTTTGCCAATGCCATCTGATTGTACAGATCTGGAACGTAGACTGGCTGTCCGCTATTTGCTGTAGCTAGACCACCACCGTAAACGAGGAACTTGCTGAAACGATAGTTATAGAATTCCTGTGCATTTTGGAAGTCCGGCATTCGTGCTGTATGAGTTATACCATAATATCCGTCGTAAGAAATTGTTGGCTTGCTCATCTTCTTGTCAACAGTAGTACCGCTCTTTGTAGTAACGATTACAACTCCGGCAGTTGCTCTTGAACCATAGATGGCTGTAGATGAAGCATCCTTAAGCACGTCAATGCGCTCAATATCCTGCGGGTTAAGCCAGTCGATGTCGTCTGTTGTAACACCGTCGACAATGTAAAGAGGCTTAAGGTTGTCGTTGGTTGATGACTTACCACGTATTTCAATGTCAAAACCGCCTCCTGTTCGTCCGCTTGTCTGTGTGATGCTTACGCCTGGTACTGAACCTTGCAGGTTTTCAAGTACTGATGGAGCACCTTTTGCGTTAAGCTGTTCTGTATTTACAGATGAGATAGAACCGGTGAGGTCGCTTTTCTTCATCGTACCGTAACCGACAACCACAACTTCATCGAGAGCCTGGTTATCTTCTTGCATAACAATGTTAAGGCGTGACTGATTGCCTACCTTAATCGTTTGGTCTTTGTAGCCGATGTAGGAAATCTTAAGCTCTGTGTTTTCATTAGCATTAGGGATTCTGAAATTTCCGTCCAAATCGGTTATTCCGCTCGCCTTACCGTCAACCATGACAGTGACACCAATCAAAGGTTCGCCTCCGGCGTCCTTCACTGTACCGGTAATGACCTTCTGTGAAAATGCAGAAAGGCATATTACAGGCAACATTGATGCCAATAGGATTCTTTTTGTTAGTAAATGCATAAACGTTTTATTTTAATTGTTAGTAGTTAGTGTTTCCACGTTTAAGGTTCCAAACAGTTCTTTCCAAGCGTGTCTGCTTTATTTTAAGTAGTTTTTTGTAGTAACGGCTCGGTAAAGTAGATTTGTTATTTGCAAATATACGATAATTTTGTTTTAATTGCAAATAAAAACAATTATTTTTAAAGAATAACCAAATATTTTATATTGTTAATTAACTTAGTTATTTGATTTAATGGCTTATAATTATTGCTTGCAGTCTTTAGATTTTTGCTATTAATAAATAACTTTTTGTCCTGTTTGCTTGTGTTTTATCTACCTGTTAATTTCTTTGCTGAATTATTATTCCTGTTTTGTAATTTCTTGTTATGTCGTGCTTCTTTATTGTTTTTCGTTTGGGTTTTAATTTTATAATGAGTGCTAAATATAATAAGATATATGCCCATAAGGCATTTCGATGTTTGTCTTTTCGCAGGCATATATGGTCGTGTCAATAATAAGCGGATGGTAAGGCGATGATAAACTTAAAGACAGCTGAATGTATGAATGCACAAAATATATAAAACTATGTGCGGTATAATGACTGATTTTGGTTTAAGGTGGATATAGATTATAAAAAAAGGCCGGCAACAATATTTTGTTGCGCGGCCGGCTTTGTTTTGTCTCAATTTATATTATTTGTTACTGTTTCACTGTTTTATTTGTTTGTCTTTATTCTTATATTTCCGGTATCCAGCTGTTGTCTGTTCTGAATACATTCTCAAGAGTAATCTTTGCCGCTTCTTTCTTTGTCAGCTGTTTGCTCCACGGTGCCCTTTCTTTGGTGGCAGCTCCAGCGCCGCTGTTGTTATATTCCATGTAGCGGGCTGTCTTTTCGTTGTCTTTGTTGCTCCAGTTGTTCCAACCTACAGGCAGTATATGGCTGCCGAGTTCGCAGTTCATGAACACCGTATAGGCATATGGACGCCACGGACGGCCGAGATACACCTTTGTTACTCCTTCTGCAGCAGTCAGTTTGCAGTGATTGAACACATATCCGTAGGCTACATTGGCCGGAGTTGAGGCTGCTGTTATAAACGAGTTCTGTTTGCTGTGTATCGTACAGCCTTCAAACCATGCTGTCGAAGGGCCGAAGATAAAGTCGGTTGTTCCCTCAATATAGCAGTTTTTGAAGTAAATTCTTGTATCTGCCACACCTGTGTAAACAGTGTCCTGATTGCCGAGCAGGCGGCAGTTTATGAACAACAGGTGGTCGCCCTCAGTGTGCAGTGCAACTGCCTGGCCTAATTTTGCCGCGTTGTTTTCTATTGTTATATTTTTGAATGTGATGTAGTTGCCTTCTACCTTCACTGTGTATGTGCGGAACGTTCCCATCGGCTTGTTGGTCTCAGCGAGACGTATGTTGGCGTGGTCGTCATAGGTTATTATGGTTTTCTCGGCACTCTCTCCACATACTTCGATGTTGGTAAGCCATGACGGAATGATGACTTTCTCTTTGTAGACACCATTCTTAACATAAATAACCTTGTGATACTCCATGAATGCGCGGCACACTTCAACAGCTTCGTTGATGGTTCTGAACTGTCCCGTTCCGTCTCTTGACACAACAAGTGTGTCGGGGTTGTCATAAGGATTGGCTGCGTTGGCCGCAATGGCACATATAGCCATGACGGCAGACAAGATTAGTTTCTTCATAGTTTGTACTTTTATTGGGTTTAAAGTACCATGCCCGTATGTGTTTCTGTTGTTTTTAGCTTGTCCTCACATGCAGGCATGGCATATTTACACCTTATTATATATTATAGTATTTGTTTTATTTCCTGCAGGCCTTCAATCTTCTTCAGTTTGTCCATAATTGTCTTCACATCGTCTCGGTCGTGTATTCTGAGTTCAATCGAACCTTCGAATATTCCTTCGTCGCACGAAAGAGTTATTTTATGGATATTTACGTTGAGTTCTTCAGATATAACCTGGGTTACTTCGTTAAGCATTCCTATACGGTCGATACCGTTTACCTCAATGACAGCGTCAAAGAGCAGTTTTTTGTGCATGTCCCATTTCGCGTCAAGAATACGGTTTCCGTAGCCTGACTTCAGCTTTGCCGCAACGGGGCAAGAGCGCTTGTGTATCTCAATGCGGTTCTTGCCGTCGATAAATCCGAGTACGTCGTCGCCTGGTATCGGGTGGCAGCAGTCAGGGAAGATAAACTGATTGATGTTGTCTTCTGTGATATAGATAGGTTTCTTGCGGTTGAATCCCTCTTTTACGATAAAATAGTTAGGCTTCTTCTCTTCCGTAGTTTTCTTCTTCTCCTTACCGAGAAACGGCACAAACTTACGCCAGTTGCTTGTAGTGTTAGGTTTCTTCTTGCCGTTAATCTCGTCGATATCCTTATCGCTGAGTATGATAGTCTTCTTACCGATAGCCCTGAAAAAATCATCCGGCTTCTGCACCTCATGAAAATCGCACAGCTTGTCGATTACCGAAGAGTTCATTTCAATAGAGTGTTTGCTAAGGAAGTCAGACAACATCTCCTCGCCCTGTTTCTGTATCTCGCGTGCTTCGCGTCGCAGTATAGCCTGAATCTTGGCTTTAGCCTTTGCCGTTGAGGCAAAGTTAATCCATGAAGGCTGTACGTGCTGCGAGTTTGACGTAAGTATTTCCACCTGGTCGCCGCTCTGCAGCTTGTGGCTCAGCGGCACAAGTTTGTGGTTTACTTTTGCTCCTATACAGTGGCTTCCGAGGAAAGTATGTATTTGGAATGCAAAGTCGAGAGCTGTACATCCGGCAGGCATTGTCTTTATCTCGCCTTTTGGAGTGAATACAAATATCTCTGAAGCAAACAGGTTAAGCTTAATTGCGTCAAGAAAGTCCATTGCATCAGGCTGCGGGTCGTCAAGAATCTCCTTTATTGTTCGCAGCCAGTTGTTCAGCTCGCCGTCGTCCTCGGTTATCTCTTCGCCTTCCTTATATTTCCAGTGAGCGGCAAATCCCTGTTCTGCTATTTCGTTCATGCGGTCAGAACGTATCTGCACCTCTATCCATCGTCCCTGTTTACTCATCAGCGTTACGTGCAGGGCCTGATATCCGTTTGCCTTCGGATGGTTAACCCAGTCGCGCAGGCGGTCGGGGTGCGACTTATATATCTGGCTTATAGCAACATATATGTTGAAACATTCGTTCACCTCCTCTTCGCGTTTCTTCGGCTTGAAGATAATCCTTACGGCCAGGATGTCATAAATCTGGTCAAAGGTAACATGCTTGTTCTGCATCTTGTTCCAGATGGAGTAGGGGCTTTTAACTCTTGCCTTAATCTCGTATTCGAGTCCCATCTTGTCGAGAGCCTTGCGTATAGGGTCGGTAAAGTCGGCAAACAGACTGTCGCGCGATGCCTGAGTGTCGGCCAGTTTATATTCAATAGCCTTGTATTCTTCCGGATGTTCAAATTTGAAACTCAGATTCTCTAGTTCCGTCTTTATCTTGTTGAGGCCGAGTCGGTTGGCAAGCGGAGCATATATATATAAAGTCTCACCTGCTATTTTATATTGCTTGTTGGCAGGCTGGCTTTCCAGTGTTCGCATGTTGTGCAGGCGGTCGCATATCTTAATAAGTATTACGCGTATGTCGTCGCTCATGGTCAGAAGGAGCTTCTTGAAGTTTTCTGCCTGTGCCGAAGCCTGGTCGCCGAATATTCCTCCAGATATCTTTGTCAGTCCGTCAACGATTTGAGCAATCTTCGGTCCGAAGATATTCTCAATGTCCTCTACTGTGTAGTCAGTGTCCTCAACCACATCGTGCAGCAGTGCTGCGCTTATACTTGTTGAGCCGAGTCCCATCTCGCTGCATGCGATTTGTGCAACGGCTATAGGGTGCATTATATAAGGTTCGCCAGACAAGCGCCTTACACCTTTGTGTGCCTGTCTGGCAAAGTTGAATGCTTTAGTTATTATGTCAACTTTTTTTCTGTGTCGTGTAGAGAGATAGTCGTTCAGCAGATGTTGAAACGCGTCGTCCACCATCTTGTCCTCGGCAATCTCTCTCTCTTTATCAATGTTGTTCCGCTCGTCCATAATCGTTTCTCCAGATATTATTAATAAGGTGTACAGGTTTATGGCATGTTATTTCACTCTGATTTTCTTGCCTGCACGAATATTGTTTCCTTTAATTCCGTTAAGCTGGCGCAGCTTTTTCACTGTGGTGTTATGTTTCTCTGCAATTTCCGACAGTGTGTCGCCTTTTCTTACGGTTACGCTCTTTTTTCTTGTTTTTGAGCGTTTTGTTGATTTTTTCTTTCTGCTTTTGCTCTTGTTGTAGGTCTTGCGCGTGCTGTTGGTACTTGTGGTATATTGGCTGCTTTCCACTTCAACCAGCGACCGTCTTGTCAGCAATGCGTCTGTCTGATAATTGTATATCGAGTCTTCGTTAGCGATAAACGTGTTTGTGGCGTTAGCCGGCAGACGTATCACAGACGGCTTGTTGTTGCCGTTAACTATGTCGCGTCGGTATTGCGGGTTGAGCGTGCGCAGCTCGTCGATGTCTATACCGCACACGTCGGCTATCTGTTTTAGATGCACGTCTTTTGTAACCACCACGGTGTCGGTCTTTGCCGGAAGTGTGGTGCGCATCGGGCAGATGTTGTGCTCGCAGTAATAGTTCATCACGTAGTTGGCGGCAATGAAGGCCGGCACATATCCTCTTGTCTCGCGTGGCAGATAAGGATAAATCTTCCAGTAGTCAGCCTGTCCGTCGGCGCGGTGTATGGCCTTGTTAATGTTTTCAGGTCCGCAGTTGTATGCTGCTATCACCAGGCTCCAGTCGCCGAATATGTTATACAGGTCTTTAAGGTAGCGGGCTGCTGCATACGACGACTTTATAGGGTCGCGGCGCTCGTCGATGAGCGAGTTGATCTCAAGTCCGTATTGCTTTCCGGTTGTAACCATAAACTGCCACAATCCGGCAGCACCCACGCGCGAAGTGGCTTTTGGGTTGAGTGCCGACTCGATTACGGGCAGGTATTTAAGTTCCAGCGGCAGTCCATATGCCTCTAATGCTTCCTCAAAGATGGGAATATAGAAGTTAGATGCGCCCAGCATGTAGCTTACCGAGTGGCGCAGCTTGCCTGTATATCTGTCGATGAATTTCTGTACAATGTCGTTATAAGGCATCTCCATCACGTTGGGCAGCCTTTTCAGACGGTCGATGTAAACCTCCTTGGGATATTCCCTGTTCTCGTCGCGGTAGTTACAGTCGTCGTCAGGTTTTAGATAAGTCTTTGAATAGTATAGGTTCAGAAGGCTGTCAACTTCATAGTTCATACCCTCCGGCAAGTCAATAATTTCTTCTTTTCCGTCATTGTCTGTTACAGTTATCTCATCCTTTTCGTTTTGAGCCTGCATCACGCAGTTTTCTCCGAAAAGCATTGCGGCAATGATAATAAAAACTCCTTTTTTCATAAAATATTTTATATACAAAATCTTACAATAAAAATGTTTTATCAGAATTTGATTGCGCACTGAAGTCCCAATGACGATGATTTGAGCGGATTCAGTGACGACTTGTTGTTGATGATAGTCGGTTCAACCTTCATGCTCAGATCTTTGGAAATGTCAAATTCTGACAGCGATGCGTCTACATACGCATCGATTACCGACAGAGCGTAAACTCCTATGAGGCAGAATATGCTCAGGTCGCGGTATCTTCGGTAAAAGTCCTTGCGCTTCTTGAAAAGATTCTGATATTGTTCCTTGTTCTCTTCGGTGATGGTGTTGCCCAGATGCAGAAACTGGTTGTAACTCTGTGAGTTAGGATCGTTGTCCATGATGTCCATGTATGCCTGTGAGTAGTCGTGATACATCTGGTTGTTCCATCTTATAGCGTAAAGACAGCCCAGAAATCCGCCGTATACGATAGGCAGTTTCCAGTATTTCCGGTTATATATCTGTCCTGCTCCCGGTATCACAATGGCAAGCCACATAGCCCTTTTGGCGTTCGGGCGCCATGTGCTCCAGTCGCGCTTTGGCTTTTTGTTTTTGACAGAATCATTTGCCGACAGCATTTTCATGCTGACAGAGTCGGCGGCCGAAACCACCTTGTTTATCGTGTCGCTTATCTGCTTGTCGTTTGCGGCTGTTATGGTGGTGTCGTTTGGCATAATACTGCCGTTGCCGCTCATATCGAGCGCATTGCACGGCATGACCACGGCAAGCATGCAGATGGCAGCTGCCACTTTTGATAGGCGATATATTAGGTGTCTGCTTGTATCCACAGCCTTATTTTACTGTTCTTTCAGTTTGTCTAACATGCTCATTATACGCTCAAGGTCTTCCTCGTTGGCAAAGGGTATGCTTATTCTTCCTTTGCCGCTGGCCGACCATGTCATCTGTACCTTTGTCTTGAAGAAGTCGGACAGATGTTCGCGCAGCACTGAATATTCAGGCGGCATCTGTTGGTTAGAGGCAATCTTCTTTTTGCCGCTTACAATGTTCTCGCCGTTTTTCAGTTTCTGCACCATTTCCTCTACCTTGCGCACCGAGTAGCCGTTCTTCTGTATCTCCTTGAACAGCTTAACCTGGAGCGACGGGCTGTCTATGGCCAGCAGGGCACGTGCGTGTCCCATGTCTATCTCTTTGTTCTGCAGTGCCATCTGCACCTGTGCGGGCAGCTTCAGCAGTCGGAGATAGTTAGATATGGCCGTGCGGCTTTTGCCCACTCTCTCTGACACCTTTTCCTGTGTCATGCCGGTGTTTGTTATCAGATGCTCGTATGCCAGAGCTATTTCTATGGCGTTAAGGTCCTCGCGCTGAATGTTCTCAACGAGGGCCATTTCCATCACATTTTCGTCCTTTATCGTGCGTATGTATGCCGGAATTGCTTTCAGACCGGCAATCTGAGAGGCTCTCCAGCGTCGTTCGCCGGCGATTATCTGAAATCTGTTATCGTCAACCTGTCTCAGCGTGATAGGCTGTATTATGCCTATTTCGCGAATACTGTTGGCAAGCTCGTTGAGCGCCTCCTCGTCAAATTCGCGTCGTGGCTGGTTGGGGTTGGCTTCTATCTGCTCTATCGACACCTCGCTGATGGTTGAACTGCCCTGCGGGCGCACAGCCTCAGTTGATATCAGAGCGTCGAGTCCGCGTCCGAGCGGATTACTGTATCTCTTTTTTATAGCCATAATCTTCTTACTCGTTCCTGTTTATTATCTCTTTTGCCAGTGCAAGGTGGTTCTTGCTTCCTGTCGAGTCGGCATCGTAAAGTATTACGGGCAGTCCGTGGCTCGGCGATTCGCTCAGTTTTACGTTGCGCTGTATCACAGTCTTGAACACCAGTTCCTGGAAGTGGCGCTTCACCTCGTCGTAAATCTGGTTGGCAAGGCGCAGGCGGCTGTCATACATCGTCAGCAGGAATCCCTCAATCTCCAGTTTTGGGTTCAGTTTGCTTTTTATTATCTTTATCGTGTTCAGCAACTTGCTTATTCCCTCAAGGGCAAAGTATTCGCATTGAACAGGTATTATCACCGAGTCGGCTGCGGTCAGTGCGTTGACTGTTATCAGGCCGAGCGACGGCGAGCAGTCAATCAGAATATAGTTGTAGTCGCCCCTTATCGGCTTCAGCAGGTTTTTTATCACCTGCTCCCTGTGCTCTAAGTTCAGCATCTCTATCTCAGCACCGACAAGGTCGATATGGCTAGGGATGATGTCAAGTCCGTCTATGTCAGTGGTGTAGACGGCGTCGTGAACGTCTGCATGGTCTATAATACATTCATATAGAGAGCAGTCCACGTCTTTCGTGTTGACCCCAAGTCCGCTCGAAGCGTTGGCCTGTGGGTCGGCATCGATTACCAGAACCTTTTTTTCCAGGGTGGCGAGGGATGCAGCCAAGTTTATTGTCGTGGTAGTCTTGCCCACGCCTCCTTTTTGGTTTGCTAATGCGATAATTTTTCCCATGTGTATTATATTGGTATCCTAAATTTAATGTCCCGATTCGTTTGTTTCTGAATGACACATTATAAAATTATTTTGCAAAAATACATATTTTATGTGAGAAATAGTTGTTTTAAACCTTTTTTCGTACTTTTGTAGCCGAAAGAAAATGATTTTTATGAAAATTATGAAACCATTAATACTTATTTCCAACGACGACGGCTACCATGCAAAAGGACTTAACTCGCTGATAGACATGCTCTCAGACATGGGCGAAATACTTGTCTGCGCACCCGAGTCGGCGCGTTCGGGATTTGCCACGGCATTCTCTGCAACCACCCCTTTAAGGCTCAAGCTGCGCCGTAAGCGCGAGGGCGTTGAGGTGTGGTCGTGCAACGGAACGCCTGTCGACTGTGTCAAACTGGCGCTGAGCCAGCTATGCACACGCCGCCCCGATATGGTCATCGGCGGCATCAACCACGGCGACAACGGCTCTGTCAATTCTCATTATTCGGGCACAATGGGCGTTACGCGCGAGGGCTGCATGAAGTATATCCCTTCTGTTGCGTTCTCTCTTTGTGACTATAGAGACGACGCTGACTTTGAGCCTCTGCGCAGCATTGTCAGAAAGATTACAGCCAAGGTTCTGGCCGAAGGTCTGCCCAAGGGAACGTGTCTTAACGTAAACTTCCCTAAGGCTGCCGAATTTAAGGGCGTAAAGGTGTGCCGAATGGCTAAGGGCACATGGGGAAACGAGGTTGTTCGCGCCCATCATCCCAGGGGTTACGACTATTATTGGCTTGTGGGCGAATATACCAATGACGAGCCTGAGGCAACCGACACCGACAACTGGGCTCTCAATCATGGTTATGTGGCTATAACGCCCACCACAATCGACGTTACCGACTATGCCATGCTTGAGCGTCTGAAGGATTGTGCCGACGAGTTTTGCTGATGTGCCGGGAGTGCCGCTTTACAGGTTTTTTGCGCCTGCCGTGCGCCATGCTATGAGTTAAAAATATCACATTTTGTTTACAGATGAAATATTATCTTATTGCCGGTGAGGCAAGTGGCGACCTTCATGCGTCGCGTCTTATGCAGTCGCTCAGAAGAGTCGACGGCGAGGCTGAGTTTCGTTTCTTCGGAGGCGACCTTATGTCGGCTGCCGGAGGCACGCGTGTGCGCCACTATCGCGACTTGGCTTACATGGGTTTTGTGCCTGTCCTGCTGCATCTTAGAACCATATTCAGAAACATGGCTTTCTGTAAGCGCGACATAACCGAGTGGCATCCTGATGTGGTGATATTGGTTGATTATCCGGGTTTTAATCTCGACATAGCCAAGTTTCTGCATGCCAAGACTTCAATACCCGTGTATTATTACATCTCGCCAAAGATTTGGGCATGGAAGGAGTACCGCATAAAGAACATAAAGCGCGATGTCAGCGAACTGTTCTCCATTCTGCCTTTCGAGGTGCCTTTCTTTGAGGGCAAGCACGGCTACAAGATACATTATGTGGGCAATCCTACAGCCGACGAGGTGAGCGGATTCTTGAAGACCTACACCGATTCTTACGGCGAGTTTTGCTCTAAAAACGCGCTCGACTCACGCCGTCCTGTCATAGCTTTGCTGGCAGGAAGCCGCAAACAGGAGATAAAGGACAATCTGCCGGCCATGATAGAGGCAGCCTCACGCTTTGCCGACAAGTATCAGCTTGTTGTTGCGGGAGCGCCGTCGATAAGTGCTGACTATTATGCCCGGTTCATATCCGGACAGCCCGTAAAGATAGTCTACGGACAGACTTACGAACTGCTCGCTCATTCGCGTGCGGCTGTTGTCACCAGCGGAACAGCCACTCTTGAGACGGCTCTGTTCAATGTTCCGCAGGTGGTGTGCTACGAAACGCCGATACCAAAGGTCATCGCCTTTCTACGTAAGCATTTGTTGAAGGTTAGATATATTTCGCTTGTCAATCTTATTGCCGACCGTGAGGTGGTCAGGGAGCTTGTTGCCGACACATTTTCTGTGGATAACATTGCCGCTGAACTGTCGCGTCTGCTGCCCGACGGAACCTGTCGCAACAGCATGCTCTATGGATATGCCGAAGTGCGCAGGAGACTCGGCGACAGAATAGCCCCCGACAACGCGGCAGAAATTATGGTGCGGCTGCTGAAGAAAGAGAGCGAAGAATAGTGTCTGCTGCATATCCAGGCAATGCCCTTTTAGGCCTTTGTCTGTGATGTGGCATTTTTCATAAAAAATAATTCAGTTATTTGCTTAAAATAACACGGCTGTTTCTGCATAAAAAGTGGCCGGTTTACGACTCAAAAGTGGCCGAGTTTTGATCCGTAACTCGGCCACTTTTGATTTATAACCAAATGCCTTTGTTTTGCTTATAGCTTACGTCGTGATAAACATCTAATTTGAAAGATGTTTATTGATAAATGCTGTTTTACTTACAGTTTTTCGGCTAAAATTTATCATGAAGGTTCATTGTATAGAAATTTTTTACTAATTTTGCATATCATAATGCTGAAAAACATCAACCGAAATGAAACGGATTTATAGGCTTAAATACCTTATACTTGCGATATGTGTGCTTATATCAGACGGCTGTGACGTTGAGCGTTCGTCTCACAGCAAGGCATTGTCGGCAATAGACAGTATGGCCGATGTTTCACCGCGCCGGGCCTTGGCAATGCTCGACAGCATAGGGCGAGGACAAACGCTACCGATAAGCCAGACCGAAACTATTACGATTTGCTGCGCATGAATACAGAAGGCAAACTGTATATTGTTCATACGACTGACACGTTGATGCTCCGTCTCCTTGATTATTATGAGAATGAGGGCGACAAGCGGTTCCAGCCTATTATTATGTCAGTCGTGTGTATGATGACATGAACGATAGGGTGCGTGCGTTGCCATTTCTTCAGTAAACTATTGAGCTGGTCTGGTCTACAGCATAGGGTATCTGTGCACTAAAATTTATTTGGAAATTTGGTGTAACGTTGTATGTTATTTTTAGTTATTTATAATTTGCGAATACTTTTGCGAATATTTTTATTTGGTTTTAACATCCTTTTTTGCTTATTTTGCAATAAATATTTTAATTCATCATTATGAAAAATTTTTTTATACATTTAATGTTTTTTTGTTATGCTGTAATGTAAGTTACGCAGAACAATATAGTATAAATCTTTATTATAAACATTATGATGACAATGTAGAAATTGGGATAGGTGAGCGTTCAATAAATATAATACCGTCCGTATATTATGATACGGATAACGGATTTTTGTCCATCATTTCTCAGAACATTATTAAAAATGTGAATATAAAGATAACAAATTCTTATGGACAAGTGAAAATGGATGAATATGTTGATTTATCATCAACGGGGTGGAATGCTTTTATTGGTTATGTTTGTTATGGTGATGCATATAAGGTTGAGATACAATATGGTGATATATGTTTATTTGGATTTATTATTTAAGTAAGGTAGATTTATTTATGAGTAATATAAAAATTTTATCTTTATTGTTTCTTGTCTTGTGCAGTCATATGCCGTTGGTAGCTCAGTCGGATACGGCTGTGATGCGTATCAATTATGACGCTAAATTTAAGACTTGTGTTGAAAGACCTGCAATGAAAGACGAGATGGAACTGCTTATTGGCAATAAGTGGAGCAAGTTTTATTCTTCGGCAAACATACGACAGCAGCATGTGCTTGACAGCGTGGTGCAGGCCACGGGTGGACAACTGCAACAGGCTTTGGCCGCAAGCGCACGAATGAGAGGCAGCGGAACGCTTGGGCAGAAATATATGGTGATGAAGAATTATCCTGCTGACGGCAAGCTTACTTATACACTTAGTTTGCATGATTTTGCCCTTAAGTCTGAAGAGGATATGCCTGCGTTTGACTGGCAACTGGCCGACGGCGACTCGATAATAGCCGAGTACCACTGCAACAAGGCAAGGGCAAAGTTTCGCGGACAGACATGGACGGTGTGGTATGCGCCTGACATCGCCGTGAGCGACGGCCCATGGAAACTGTGCGGACTGCCGGGACTGATAATGAAGGCTGAAACAGACAACGGCTGTTTCTCGTTTGTATGCACGGCTTTAAGAAAGGGCAGGGGAGAAAGCATTACGATGGAAAAGACAAAATATAAATCTGTTGAACCGAAAGAGCTGCAAAAGATTACAGAAATGGAGATTACCGATCCTGTAGGGCTGATGACTAGGCTGACGGGTCTTGCTCCGTCTGTCAGTAAGGGCAGGACAAAGCAAAGAAAGGTTACGCCGATACTTATAGAAGACTATGACTGTGAGTAACGGCAGAACCATACGCATGGCGCTTGTTCTGTTTGCGTGGCTTTTGGCTGCAACGGCTTACGGACAGGTGGTATCAGGACGTGTTGTCAACTCAGACAACAGTCCTGTCGACAAGGCTTCTGTGTATATTAAAAAGGGCAAGTCGGTAGTGGCTTATGGATTCACCGACAAGCAAGGCATGTTTGCCGTAGACAGTAAAGGCCGGCAGTGCGACACGATGGAGGTGCGCAAGATTGGTTACTCTAAACTGTCTATTGCTCTTAGGCATTACAGCAGCGACAAGGCAATAGTGCTCAGCGAGCATGCCACAGAACTTAAGGAGGTGGTTGTTAAGTCGCAGCGCATCAGGCAGGAGGGCGACACGCTCAACTATCTTGTGAGCGCCTTTCGCGGCAAGCAAGACCGCACCATAGCCGACGTTATAAGAAAAATGCCCGGACTTACCGTAAATGATGACGGCTCGATAGAATATCAGGGCACGAAGATAAACAAATTCTATATTGAAGGCATGGATTTGCTTGGCGGTAAGTATGCGCAGGCGTCAGATAACATTGATGCAGGAAAGGTGAAAAAGGTGCAGGTGCTTGAACGGCATCAGCCCATACGTGCGCTGAAGGATACGAAGTTCAGCGATCAGGCAGCACTCAACATCGTGCTGACCGACAGCGCAAAAAATGTGTGGAGTCACACCTTCGACCTGTCAACAGGGGCAGCGTTGACCGACAGCCCCGACTGGCTTTATGACAATCGCATCGTCTCAATGCTGTTTTCGCGCAAGGTGCAGAGCATAAGCATGTATAAGAACAACAATACCGGTAAGAACATCGGACAGGAAGTAACGCCTATGTCGGCATATCTCGACGACTCGGCACCCGTGGACGATGGTATGCTAGGCAACATATCGCTGCCGGCACCGGCCATTGACGCCTCGCGCAGCAGATTTAACCATACTCACCTGTTTGCAACCAACTGGCTGCTGAAGACGCATGGCGGCAATGATGTGAGGATACAGCTCGACGGCATGACCGACATGACTGAACAGCGGCAGACATCCACCACTGTATATACGGCGGCAGGCGGTGTGGCCATTGTGCAGGACGTATCGGCTGAGAGCCGTCGCGACGCCTTGTCGGCGGAGGTGCTTTACAGGCAGAACACCGAAATACAATATCTTACAAACGATGTCAGGGGATATGTTGACTTCGACCGCAGCAGCGGTTTGTCGGTATTGAACGGTGTTGAGACAAGAGAGATGGTTAAGCCGCGTCAGGGCTACATTACTGACAAACTGTCGTTTGTGCGCAACATCACCCGTCGCCACTCGCTTTCTGTCAACGCTTATCTTTCGCTCAACTGGCTTCCGGGCAGTCTGCTGCTTGCCGACTCAACCATGCAGCGCCTTCGTCAGCGCAGCGTCCTTGCCGGATGTGACGCTTATTTCGGACAAAAGGTTGGTGCGTTTTATCTTAATTATAATATAGGCACAGACATGAAGGCGCAGCATATAGGCGTAAGCCGGCAGGACGTGGATGCCGTAAGGAAGTACACCGAATGGCGCACTTTCCTGAAACCGTCGCTGTCGTATAAGACCGCCATTATTAATTTTGTTGCATCGGCGCCTGTTTACTGGACAAGCCGGACGTATGGCGTACAGCATAAAGACAACATTACATTTGAGCCTAATCTGTTTTTCAGGGCTATGCCAGTTTCCGATTTCGGCATAACGGCAACGTATAACTGCTCGTGGAAGCCCGAAGGCTTTTTGTCAATGCTCGACATACCGGTGTTTACCGACTATATCTCGATGACAGAAGGACAGGGCAAGCTCAGCAACACCATGATGCACACGGCAAGCGCCAATATAGAATATAAGAATGTTATAAAAGGCCTGTTTGCCACTGTCGGGTATGTCTTTACCAATATGCGCAATCAGCGGCTTTACTCAATGAATGTGGACGGCAATGTGTATGAGTCGCGGGCCACTGACCTTACATCAAACAGCGTCATGCACGGATTAAACTGCCGTGTAAGCGAGAGTTGGAACATGGCTCATCTGGTTACTACGCTGTCGGGGCGATGGCAGTGGAGTGATTATAACATGCTTTTGCAGAATGTGCTTACGCCGTTTCAGACGCAGATGGCCGGAGCCACGGCAACAGTCTCGCTCCAGCCTTGCAGCTGGTTCTCTGTCGAAGAGCAGAGTCAGTTCAGCTATGTCAGACAGGAGTGCCGTTCGGGCGCCTCGTTGCCGTCGTCGCTAAGTTCATTCAGTCACAGTCTGAAGTGCTATTTCATGCCCGGCCGCTTTAATATAGAGTTAAGCAACGAGATATACCACGGCAACGACAAGGCTGTTTCGTTCACTTATTTTGCCGACTTGTCGGTATCTTATCGCACCAAACGTTACGAAGTGAGCCTGACATGCAGCAATATTTTGGGAAAGGATGAATATGAACGCCGCCAGATAACCGATACTCAGCAGATGTACACCATTACAAGGTTGAGGCCGCGTGAATGTATGGTGAGGGTTGAATTTAGTTTATAAAAAAGAAATAGTCCGGACTTTAAATAGTAATTAATAAAAACAAAAGAAAATGAAGAAATTATTTTTGATTTTAGCTTTGGCTATTGGTTTAGGAGCAGCTTCTCCTCAAAAAGCATCAGCTCAAGAAATCGTAGTGACGACCATTACCCATTTTGATGGATATGATTATGTTGAATTCAATGATGGAAGTTTTGGCTTATTTTTTGCCGATGGTACATATGTTATTTATAAAAGGATGGAAGGTAATATGTAATTTCGGTTAACTCTTTTAGTGGTTTTGGAGTGATAAAAATATAATATTATTCCAAAACCATTTTGATTTTTTATCAGTACTATATGTTGTTTTGAAGTATAGTATGAATATTTTTATGTACATTTTGTATAGTTAAATTATGAATGATATAATCTTAAGTAAAATTCATGAAGATATTTAACTGCATAATAATAGTGCTATGCGTGCTTATAACGGCCGGCTGTGTTGCCGAACGTTCGCCTCACAATGAAGTGTTGTCTGCAATAGACAGTGTGGCCGATATATCCCCGCGCCGAGCCTTGGTAATGCTCGACAGCATAGCTCCGAAGATAAATGCTGCCGACAAGGCAGACCGAAACTATTATGATTTGCTGCGCATTAAGACTGAAGATAAGCTGTATATATCCCATACAACCGACACGCTGATGCTTCGTCTCCTTGATTATTATGAGAATGAGGGCGACAAACGGCTCCTGCCTATGGCATATTATTATGCTGGACGTGTGTATAACGACATGAACGATGACACGCGTGCCTTACCATATTTTCAGAAAACGATAGAATTGGCTGACACGGCTAGTCCGTTGAGATATAAGGCTTATTCGCAGATGGGATATATCTTTCTTTATCAAGGATTGTATTATAAAGGATTGAAGGCGTTCAGACATTCTTATTTGTATAATAAAAAAATAGAGAACAAAAAAAGTCAGGCATATTCATTGTGCGGTATGGCGTATTGTTATCAGCGTGTTAAAAATGAAAGTCAAGCAGCAGAATGTTTTGAACAGGCCTTGAACTTGTCTAAGGAAGCAAATGACAGTTTGCTTGAAACCGATATCCTTGCTCAAATAGCGAAGCATTATTATAAGCAAAGTGAATATGGTAAGGCGTTGATGTATGCTAACCGTGCGTTGAGCCGTGTTAACAGGATAAATGCTAGGGCCGTTTTGGTTATTGTTGCGAAGATATATGATAAGGTCGGCAGAACAGATGAAGCTGTGGATCTGTATGAAAAGGTTTATGATTTAGATAATGTTTATGCCAAATATGGGGCTTCAAAATGGCTTGGACACTATTATTTACGAAAAAATGATTTGATTAGGGCGGTATATTTCTTTGACAAATATGAAACATATTCAGATTCTGTCCAAAATATTATAAAGACAAAAGATGTTGCAAGAATTGATGCAGTTTATAATTATACAGAAAAGGAGAAAGAAAATATCAGGTTAAAATACGAATTGGCTGAAAATAGGTATATTGTTTATATATTTGTTTTTATGTGCATTTCGTTGATTTTTGCCTTTTATGCTTTTATATCTCATCTAAAGAAAAAGCGTATGTCTGAGCGGATAAAATATGAGAATGAGACAAAGTATCTGAAAGAAAAGTATGAGCAAAGCAGTGCTTTTGTTGATGAAAACAAGCGTAAGATAGAAAGTCTGAATGTCCGTCTTGCCAGAGTCGTAGACTGTAACGAAAGTCTTGCAGCCGAGCTGAAGGCCAGTAGGGAACAGCTTGAGAATCAGAACAGAATAGCCAATATGCAGATTGCAAACAGAGAGTTGTCACAAAGCAAACTCGCTAATTCTGACATATGTAGAAAGATAAGGGCTGTATTGAACGATAACACCTGCGAGAGGTGTGATAAAAAAATACCTAAAGACTATTGGCTGATGCTAGATGCCGAAGTCAACAGACATTATGCAGGTTTTAAGGATCGTTTGACAGAATTATGCAAGATAAGCGAATATGAATATCGTCTGTGTCTGTTGCTGAAAATAGGACTCAGGCCGGCTGATATATCAATACTGACTAACAAAGAACGCAATTCGGTGTCATCAGCGCGTAAACGTTTGTATAAGAAGGCTTTCGGCAAGGATGCTGAGCCAAAGATGTGGGACGAATTTATACAGTCACTTTAGTATAGAATGAATTGCGAACATTTTACGAACAAAAAACTTTTGTGCGTTTTATTAAATTAGCTAATTTTTCAAACATAGACGATAAAGTTAAGCTGTTTGAACTTATGAAAAAAAATAGTGTGACCCTATTCCTGCTTTGCCAATTATTGGCTTTTGTCAATACAATGCCTTTAATGGCATAGTCGGATACCATTGTGTGTGATACTATTAACCTTAAAGAAGTAGTGGTGAACGAGAATTTGGTAAAGCGCGAAGCCGACAAATATATAGTGGATGCAATAAGACTGCGCAAGGGCAAGACCGACCTGCTAGACCTGCTGAGCAACGTGCCCGGTATATTGGTTACGGACAACGACATCAGAATACCCGGACGTGACGGCGTAAAGGTGATGTTCAACGGACGCGTGAAAACCATACCTGGCGGTGAGCTGATAAATATATTAAAGTCGCACAGGGCGTCAAATGTGGCAAAGATAGAGGTGATAACATCGCCCAGCGCAAAGTATGATGCAGGAAGCGACTATGGCATCATAAACATAATAACAGAAAGAGGCGCCGACTATATTGGCGGCGAAGTAGGCGACAATGTAACATATGCCGACAAGTGGAGCAACGCAGCCCGCATGAACCTTAACTATCAGAGAAAGCGCGTTACGGCATCGCTCAATGCAAGTTGGAATTACGGCAGCGTTGCATATACTGAAAGCAATGTGAAATATTTCACAGACATGACGCGAAAGAGCCATACTGACATGGGCTGGCGAAACAACAACTATAACATTTCCGGCTCGTTGGACTTTATGATCGATTCGCTTTCAACGGTAGGCATTGAGGCTTATTATATTGATACATACAGGAATTATCCAAGCACGACCTTTGAGAAAACATACGACATGGCCGGGGTAATGACAGAGGAGAGCCGCTCGCCGTCGCTTGAACTGCGTGACGGGCGAAACATGAACCTTAACTTTTATATCGACAGAAACTGGAGCAGCACCAACAAGATATCTTTTATAATGGACCCTTTTAAGTTTGATAACGACCGTGACTACAGTTTCAATTCTTACTATTATGAAAACAGCGTGCAGACGGACAGCGTTGACTATCTTAGCAATCAGGTGGGCGCACACCTTAAAGGACTGAGCTTTGCGCTCGACTACTCAACTCTGTTGCCGTGGAGCATCAAGCTTTATGCAGGAATAAAGACGTCTCTCACAGAGACGAGAAACTCCTCGCTATATGGTTATTCTACGCTTCCTGTGCAAAACGACGACTTTACATATTCGGAAGACATCTATGCCGGATATCTGTCGCTCAACAAGTCGTTGGGACACTTCGATATGGTGCTTGGCGGAAGATATGAACTGACACATACAAAGTCGGAAAACGCCAATGGAACATTGGCAACAGACAATTACGGCAGACTTTTTCCAAGTGTGAATGTGATGTATAAGTCGGGCAACGGCTCTACTTTTGGCATCAGCGCTTTTAGCGGAATAAGACGCCCGGGCATACAGGTGCTAAACCCGTTTACGGCTTATCTGAGTGCCAACTCAACAGCCCAGGGCAACCCTACAATAAAGCCAAACTACTGGTATGGAGTAAGACTTTCCAACAACATAGTGCTTTGCAGCGGACTTGAACTCGGTCTAGAACTCAGGGCCGCAAAGGAGTTTGACTGTATAGGACAGGTTACGCAGATGAATGCTGCCGACGGCTCTTCGAACACGCAATGGCAGAATGCTTACGACAAGGAAGGCTGCGGAGTGGACCTTAGCCTCTATTTCACAAAGCTGTCGTGGCTGAGGGCTTATGTCTTTGGTGAGTTGTTTTATAGCGAAACCACAGCCGACAGCCGTTACAGCTTGAGCAGTGAGCATGTCCTCAAGGCTTTTGCCATGGGCAACTTAAGGTTTATTTTCGACAGGCACCGTAATTTTACAGGATATGTTACCGCCACTTATTCGGGGAAAGACAAAAATGTGGTTCATACCGTTGATGGAAGATTCTCAATGAGTTGCGGTTTGGCCTATTCGTGTTTTAAAGGACGCCTTAATATGAAGCTGGGAGTCAGCAACTTGTTTGCAGGAAATGTTAAGGGCGTAAGTATTTCTAACGACGGAATGAGAATGTATTTCAACAACGACTATTCGCCTTTGTCAGTAACCTTGGGATTCTCGTATAGTTTCGGCAAGGAGATACGCAGCAAGAGAAAGACCTATAGCAACAGCGACATAAAGAGCCGATTCTGATATAATGGACCGTTATTGACCGTAATGCCAGTACCGTAACAAAAGACTCTCTCTGATGGCGTTGATGACAACCGGCTAATGCGGCTGCATCACGGAATTCAATAAACCCGAATCTGTTTATTAGGATTCGGTCTGAAAGCATGAATGCACAAAATGGATAAAGCGATGTGCGGTCTAATGGCTGATTTTGGGTAAACATACAGTCCTTTCCAAATGCTTTTATGAGGCATGCGGAAAGGACTGTATGTATTATGGGCGTAAATAAAGAGCTTATTTGTGTGAAATCTGTAAAAGTCTATATGGGATGATAACGAATCTTATATAAATGCCGTCTTTATAATGCTGTCCAATATTTTTGTTTGCGGATAAATTTCATTCACATCTTTTCAGTTTCGGATATTGTTGCGTACCTGTTCTATAACTTTGTCGCTGTTTTCGCAGCTGAAAACATATTTCTTGCCGGAATTTAATACTACGAGAAATGCCTCGGAGAAGTCGCCTACATATTCGTAGTGTCTGCCTATGTCATTGTTGGTGAACAGACCTATGCTTCCGAACAGACCGCCACTGCCGAACAGGCGCAGTCCGCTTTGATTGTATGGTCTTATTTCCTTGATGTCTTCGAGTGGTATTTTTATTTTTCCTACAACTTTGTGCATTATGAGCGAAGTGTCGTTAAGCTCTACCGCCTTTGGCGAAATGAGGTAGACATAGAGAATCGTAAATGCCAGTATGGCGATTACTATGGTATAATAAACAGCATCTTCAGAATGTCCGATTGCCGTATAAAGACATAGACCTATTGCTCCGATGATTATTACTGCGCACAAAATGGTTATAACTGTAAATGTCTTTTCTATGTTTACTTTGTTTTTCATGGCTTGTTATGTTTTGGTTGTTTGTAGATGTGACTTTTCTTACAGATGTTTTGTATGGAGAGTCTGTAGCATTCTGCATTTTATGTCATGCAGTTGTGAGTATTAATATGTGTTTTTCAAATTAAAAACCGGCGTCATTCTTCCATGTCAGATGAAAGCACGACGCCGGTTTATGTTTATATTGCAACTGATTTGTCAGCTAATCAGAACAGCGTCAGTGAGTAAAGATATATAACGGCAGCAGGCATGGCCATGAGCGAAGAGTCGAAACGGTCGAGCATTCCGCCGTGACCGGGCAGAATGTTTCCGCTGTCCTTGACGCCAAGGGTGCGCTTGAAGAGCGACTCAACAAGGTCGCCCCATGTGCCGAACACAACTACAACAAGGCCAAGACCCATCCACTGCAGTATGGTAAGTCCGGATTTGTTGCCGTTCTGTGCATCGAGATATCCTATCAGCCATGCCACGAGCAGAACGATGATGGCGCCGCCAATAGAGCCTTCCCAGCTCTTGCCCGGAGATACGCGCGGAAACAGCTTGTGCTTGCCGAAGAGCGAACCGCTGCAGTAGGCGCCCGTGTCGTTTGCCCAAAGGAATATGAACACGCAGAGCGGTATCATGTAGTTGTAGGCAACGTTGCCGTCGGGAGTGGCATTAAACGCGAGCACGTTGATTGTTGCGAAGGGCAGGGCGATATACATCTGTCCGAGCATGGTGTGCGCCCAGTCGTTAATCGCATTTTCTGTCTTCATATACAGCTCGCTGATGAAGAGATAAACTATTGTAAGCAGATAGGGTATGAACACGGCTCCGCTCTGAATCATTCCGCTGCAGAAGCCTCCCACGGCAAGGAAAAAGTAAACGCCGGCAACCGTACTGATAAAGCGGTTTACCTGTACTCCCTTGATGTTGTTCACCAGTCCGCAATATTCCCATATCGTCAGTCCCGTTACGAGAGCGAACAGAAACTCCATGGCGATGGGTCTCATGAAGCATACCACGATGGCTGCCACGAAGAACACGCCCGTGATGCTTCTTACAATAAGGTTCTTCATCTTGTCACTCATATCTCATCTATTTTGTTTCTTGAGTATTCTCTTTTGCTGTATTGCCTTCATTGGCAGCGCTGTCGGCAACATCATGCTTATCTGTAGCAGCGGCTTCGGCAGCAGCATTGCTGTTGTCTGCGTTTACGTCGTTGCTTTCAGCGTTGTCAGTTTCAGCCTGTGGCTTGTTGTCTGCGGCTGTCTGCTTGTTGCCGTTTTCATCCTTCGAGTCTTTTTCCTCTTCTTCCATAATCTCTTCAGAGCGGCTAACCCACGGACGCTTGCCGAATATTGTCTCAACGTCTTCAGCAAATATCACCTCACGCTCAAGCAGCATCTCAGCCAGTTTGTTGTGGCCTTCCTTATGCTCCGTAAGAATCTTCTTTGCGCGCTCATATTGCTCGTTGATCATCTTCAGCACCTCGTCGTCCATTATCTTGGCAGTTGTCTCTGAGTAAGGACGCTGGAAGTTATACTCGTTGTTGTTATAGTAGCAGATATTGGGCAGCTTGTCGCTCATACCTGCGTAAGCTATCATGCCGTAAGCACTCTTTGTAACGCGCTCAAGGTCGTTCATCGCTCCTGTTGATATGTGGCCTGTGAACAGCTCTTCGGCAGCACGTCCGCCCAGTGTGGCGCACATCTCGTCGAGCATCTCCTCCTTTGTCGTTATCTGTCTTTCCTCAGGCATATACCATGCTGCGCCGAGTGCTCTTCCACGCGGAACGATAGACACCTTTACCAGCGGATTGGCATGTTCGAGGAACCATGATATTGTGGCATGACCGGCCTCGTGGAGTGCAATAGTGCGGCGTTCGCCCTGAGTCATAACCTTAGTCTTCTTCTCCAGACCGCCGATTATACGGTCTACGGCATCGAGGAAGTCCTGTTTGCCTACAAACTTCTTGTCGTGGCGGGCAGCTATCAGCGCAGCTTCGTTGCACACGTTGGCTATGTCGGCACCCGAGAATCCCGGAGTCTGACGTGCAAGCATGTCGATGTCTACGGTCGGGTCGGTCTTCACAGGTCTTAGGTGTACCATGAATATCTCTTTGCGCTCGTTGAGGTCAGGCAGGTCTACGTTAATCTGGCGGTCGAAACGTCCGGCACGCAGAAGTGCAGAGTCGAGCATGTCGGCACGGTTAGTGGCAGCAAGGATGATGACACCACTGTTGGTGCCGAATCCGTCCATCTCGGTCAGAAGGGCGTTAAGCGTATTCTCGCGCTCGTCGTTGCCTCCCATTGCCGGATTCTTGCTTCTTGCACGTCCCACGGCATCAATCTCGTCGATAAATATGATACACGGCGATTTTTCTTTGGCCTGGCGGAACAGGTCGCGCACACGGCTTGCTCCAACACCTACGAACATCTCAACGAAGTCAGAACCGCTCATAGAGAAGAACGGCACTCCGGCCTCGCCGGCTACGGCTTTTGCCAAAAGAGTCTTACCTGTTCCCGGAGGGCCTACGAGCAGCGCGCCCTTTGGAATCTTACCTCCAAGGTCGGTGTATTTCTTAGGGTTCTTCAGGAACTCAACAATCTCCTGAACTTCCTGCTTTGCGCCTTCCTGTCCGGCTACATCCTTGAATGTGATGTTTATGTCGGCGCCCTTTTCATACATCTTCGCCTTGCTCTTGCCTACGTTAAACACGCCTCCGGAGTTGCTTCCGCCACCGCCCATGCGGCGCATGATGAACATCCAGAATAGTATTATGAAGATAAAAGGCGAGATGTTGATCAAAATGGTGAGCAGGTCGCTGCCTTTTTTGTTCTCATAGTTGAGGTTGCCTTTGAACTTTCCTGCCTGGCGCTCTGCATCAACAAAGCTCTCTACCTTGTCTGAGCTTCCAAACTCGGTGGTTACGTAAGGCTCTTTCCCCACTTCTTTAGTTCCGGCCTTAAACACGTCGCGTATGTGTTCAGCCGTTACATACATCTTCAAGGTGCTTTCGTCCTTGTTGAGCACAATCTCAGAGGCATATCCCTTAGAGACGTATGCCCTGAACTCGTCGTAAGACACCTTCTTGCTTGCGCTTCCGCTTATAGAGTCGCCCCCCATGAAGTATACACTTAAGAGGCCGATGATTACAAGCAGATAAATCCAGCTCATGCTGAACTTGGGCATCTTTTTGTTCTTATCTTGCTCCATTTTATTTCTGTTAATTAATATGTTTAAGTTAATTCACTTATATATGTGAAATATTTTTCGTATTTTATGCTTATCCTTTCTTAATGATCATAAAGAATTTGGATGCACAGGCACTGATGTGAACATATAAAACTATTATTGTTATGAGCAACCCCGACGTTTGCATTCTGCAGCAGGTTTATTCAGAAGTTTCTGTTCCTGCTGTTATAATCCGAATTAGCGGCAAACTCTTAGAGGCGTTTTGACCGTGATTACAAGACTATTTTGATAAGAATTGCAACATATATATATTATGGTTATTATATGCTCTTTCCAGACAGTGGCTTTATTAGTCGATATCAGGAATTTTTGTCTGTTTTGCGTCTTCCCAGAGATTTTCTAAATTGTAATATTCACGCACGTCAGGCAGGAATATGTGTACCATCACGTCGGTGTAGTCCATTGCCACCCACTGTGCGTTGTTAAGTCCGACTACATGTACCGGTTTTTCCCCTGCATGTATTCGTGCATATTCTTCAACAGAGTCTGTGATGGCTTCAACTTGTGATGGCGAATTTCCTTGACATATTATAAAATAATGACAAATTGTGCCTTCAATGCCGCTCAGGTCTATTATGTTAATGTTTGACCCTTTCTTCTCTTGAATACCTTTAGTTATTGTTTCAACTAGGTTTTTTACTTGTTCCATTAAATAATAAGGTGTTATTGATGCTTTGAATTTTTAATATGCGAGGAAAAAGAATTTTTATTCTGTTTTGCCCTCAAAAATGTATTTTATTTTATGCAAAGGTACACTGATTTATCGGAAATCGGGTAAAAAAACGCATTATTTTGAATTTTTTTAGAAAAAAGTCGGTAAAAATGTTGTCAGTTAAAAAAAAATGCGTACCTTTGCAATCGCAATCAGGAAACAAAATGATTGCAACAACAAATTGGGATATGGTGTAATGGTAACACTACAGATTCTGGTCCTGTCATTCCTGGTTCGAGTCCGGGTATCCCAACAACGAGATGCAAACTTCTAAAAGTTTGCATCTTTTTTGTTTTATGCCGTTTATGTGTTTTGGCATAGTCGGTTAATGAATAATATATAGAATCTGTAGGAATTTGATAAATTCTGCTCGCAGAAAATTTTTCTGCCTGGGCATACACAGATTTAAATTTGTTTCTATTAAAGACTCATCACTCGTCACATTGGTATGTATTTTGTTGATTTTCAGAGTAATAGCGCGTGATGACTTTATTTCCCGACTCATCACGCCTGTGGGGTGATGTTTGTTGTGACGAGTTGATTTTTTAACTCATCACAATGTAACATACTGAACTACAGATGTTTATATACAGATGTGATGAGTGATGAGTTTCTTTGAAAGTTTTTCTTGGTTATGTGATTTTTATATAGCGGACAGGTTGTCTCTTTCTAAGAGGTACCATTTTGCATTGTAATATGTGCCCTTTTGTAAGGTAAAACGGTACATATTGCATTGCTGTTTGTATGTTTTTAGGGTTTGTTGCGCAAAGTTCTGCCTGTTTAATGCTGCTGCATCTTATGCTTTTAATGGATATTTTTAATATCTTGCAGTTTTTCTCCAGAAAAAATGGTAGAGTCTGAACACCGGTTCCCAAAGGCTTTCACCTGGAAAGAGCATCATGAAGCGGGCATCACGCACAAGACGCTGGATATTCTTTTTAATTTGACTGCCGCGGTATTTGTCGAGTCTTTTGTCATAAAAGCCGAAATTGCCTGCAAGCATAATCTCGTTAAGAAGAAATTTGCCGAGTCGTTCGTCTGCTTCAACTATAAGATATTTATCTTCGAGACAGAATACTTTTTGCATTACGTACATCACTGCCGTAGACATTTTATATAGTCCGCAGCGCTTAAGCGTCAGTCTGTCGGCCTTTTGTTCTTCAGCTGTGAAGCCTTGTCGCAAGACAAAATAATAGTCTAACAGCTGTTTCAAGCCGATGCCCTCATGAAAAAAATGGTTGGATATGTGCGCCATCTGATAAATTCGGTTGAAGGCTGTTGTCGGTACGGCAATCTTTCCGGCTCCGTCAGGCAACATCACAATGTTGGCAAACTGTGTGTCGGCATTCTTGTTGAAATATTCCTGAAGTCGGCCGTTGCTTATCAGATTGTTCATAAACTGCGGCCGGTAGTGCAGTTCAATCTCTGTTCCTCCGTATGGCGGAAAGTCGGTGTGATGATAGCACCGCTTATGGCCCTCAGCCATTTTTCCAACAGTCTTCATCACCTTCTTGTATCCGCCCTCAGCCCATATATCTATGTCGCCAGGTGTGCGCATTAGCGGATCAGGGTAGATCAGGGCGTTTCCCTGTCCTTTGAGTATGCATGTGCGTAGTCCTTTCTGCCTGAATATCTCTGAAACCTTTACGGCATTTACGTTTACTTTTGTGTTAAGGGTGGCAATCTGACGGCTTATTGCAAACCATTTCATTCTGAACTGTCTGTCGGGCAGACAATGTTCTGGCAGCCGTTTCATACCGTAAAATATGACACCTTGAAGGTTTTGTTCCTTTGCTATGCGGAACAGCATAGGCCATTCTTCAGCCTTAATGTCGTCGGGCACAGGTTGTGAAGGGTCTATAGAAAAACGGAGCAGTTTAAAAAAATTTGATGTCATTTTGCAGAAGTAAGTCTGTTATTTGCATTTTGCGTACAGCTCTTTAAGCGTCCCGCGTGCAATGCCGTTCCTTACAAGGAAGTCTAGAAGATTTTTTGCCTCTCTCTTTCTGTCAAGACATATAAGCACTTCTGCCTTTGATATAATATAGTCTGTATTGCCGGGCTCACGTTTCAGAGCCTCGTCCCAGTCGTATAAAGCCGTTTCATACGATTTCATTTCTTTTTCAAGTTCTGCTCTTGCTGCATATACAATGCTGCTGTCAGGAAACATTTCAACAAGATTGTTCATCTGGTCGAGAGCCTGCACATTGCGTTTCAGCTTTATAAGGGTATATGCCAGTCCGAGGCGTGCCTGCATGTTGCGTGGAGAAATCTTCAAAAAGTCTTCATAGTCGTTCTTGGCCAGCTCATATCTGCGCATGTTGTTGTTGGCATAGGCCCTGTAATAAAGGGCAGAAAGATTCAGTGTGTCTTTCTTCAGAACTTCGTTACATATCTGTGCCGCATTTTCCCATTCAAGCAGTTGCAGGTTGATGTTTGCCTTCTGCAGTTGTAGCTGAATCGAATCTGGGTGCGCAGCAAGCTGGCTGTTAACAGCACTTAAAGAATCACGCCATTGCTTTTGTGTCTGCGCCTTGAGGGCGGTGACATCAAGCAATAGCGTGAATATGCAGATAATTTTAATTTTCAATTTACTTGTATATAAGAGTTGTTCTGACAATCGTTAGGAAAAATCAGTCCTCGTCCTTGTTCTCGGCATCGATAGCCTTGATTTTCTCGCGTACAAGGTTCATGTCGTCTTTCAGTTTCTGAACCTTTCTGTTCATCTCGTCGATGAGGCTGTTGCCCTTTTTGCTTGAAGCATTGAGGAAACCGAGGTTGTTCTCATAAGTCTGAACTTCCTGCTTGATGGCCTCATAGCGGCGCATGAGTTTGGCGCGTTCATTGTCAAGTGCGTCTGAACCCTTTTCTGCAACGTTTTTCAGATTGTTCTTGAATTTGTCCAGACGGCGACGTGCCGTAGATATGTTAAGCTCTTTGTATAGTTTGTCAAGAATGTCGTGATATTCCTTATAGAGCTTGTCTTTCTCTTTAAACGGAACATGACCTATGCCGTTGTATTCGTCAATGAGTTCACGTACCTTTTCCTGAATGTTGCCTTCAGCGTTTTCAGCCATGGCTTTTAGCTGTTCTATTATGCTGCGTTTCTTTTCCAGGTTAGCGCGTTCTTCGTTGCGTGTGCCTGCGTTGGCATTGTTGCGTGCCTCAAAGAAATGATTGCATGCAGTGAGGAATTCGTTCCACAGCTTGTCGCCGAGCTTCTTGGGCACCATGCCTATGGTCTTCCATTCTTTCTGTAGTGCAATCAGCTTGTCGCTGGTTGATTTCCATTCAGTGCTGTCCTGCAGAGCCTTAGCCTGTTCGATGAGAGCTCTCTTCTTGTCGGCATTCTCAGCAAACTGCTGTTTCATGTTCTTGAAATACTCTGCTTTTTTGCTGAAGAAATCGTCGCAAGCCGCGCGGAAACGTTCAAATATCTTGACGTTCATCTTCTGGGGAGCAAAGCCTATGGTCTTCCATTCTGCCTGAATGGCTATTATTTCCTTTGTCTTCTTCTCCCATTCTCCGGCCGTCTTTATTTCAGCCTTGGCTATTTCTTCTATCTTTTCACAAAGTGCTGTCTTCTTTGTGAGGTTGTCTTCCTCTTTGGCGCGCAGTTCCTCGAAGTGCTGCTGATGGCGCTTGTTGATTATAGTAGACGCAGCCTTGAAACGTGCCCAAATCTCTTCGCGAAGTTCTTTGGCAACAGGACCTGTCTCGCGGAATTCCTGATGCAGCTTCTGCAACTGGTGGAATGCGCTGATGACATCTTCTTCGCTGCCGAGTTTCTCTGCGGCCTCACAAATCTTAGTCTTTATTTCAAGATTTTTCTTAAAGTCATATTCGCGTGCCTCGCTGTTAAGTTTCAGCAAGTCGTAATACTGTTCAACATAGAGCTGATAGTTACGCCACAGTTCATTGGCCTTTTCTGCCGGAACGAGTTTAATCTCTTTCCACTCCTGCTGCAGCTTCTTGAAGTCCTGATATGATTTGTTGGCTTCTTCGGGCGAAGTAACCATAGCCTTGATTTTATCAATGATGTCAAGCTTTTTCTTCAGGTTTTCCTGTTTCTCCTTTTCCTGTTCAAGGAAAAGTTTGGCGCGTTTTTCTTTTATTACGCTCATTTCTGCCTTAAATACTTCTTCGTCTTCATCTGGAATTACCTTGTAGTTGGCAGGGTCGCCACCTCCTTCAAGATATGCTTTCATGTCAGCTTCTCTTTCAGCAAAATGAAGTTTGTAGAAGACAGTTTTAAGGTAGTCTATTTCGCCTTTTTGCGGATGCTCGTCGCTGTGGGCGATTTCTTTCATCCTTTCAATTATTTCGCCTTTTGTTTTGTATACTTTTTTCTGCTCAGCTGCTTCAGCGTTGTCTGAGGATAATTCTTCAGTTTCAGTATCTTCGGTTGTAACTTCAGCGTTGCTTTCAGTTGCAGCGCAATTTTCCTGGATGTTGTTTTCTGTTGATTCAACATTCAGTTTTTCCGTGTTCTCTTGGCTGAGAGTCTTTTCTTGAGAGTCCATCATATAACTTTTTATTCGTTCATGAATTGGTTTTCCATGTAAATCTTTAGGCTTGCAAACTTACTTAAAAATCTTGTAAATACCTAATAAATTTGGAAAAAAACGTTTATCATTAGATTAAATGAGCCTTTTGTGGCGGAAAATCCACCATGATATGCCTGAAATGAGTATAGATACGATTATTGCTATCACAAAGCCATATTTCCATTGTTCCATGCCGTTGATGAGGTTCATGCCGAGCAAACTGGCGATGAGCGTAGGGAACATCAGGATAATAGACACAGATGTGAGCGTTCGCATAACGGTGTTCATGTTGTTGTTGATGATGCTCGAATATGTGTCCATTGTCGACTCGAGGATGTCTGAATAAATGTTTGTGGTTTCGCGCGCCTGACTCATCTCGATGTTTACGTCCTCGATGAGGTCGGCGTCGAGCTCGTCCACCTGCAACTTGAACTTCAGTTTAGCCAGCAGGTTTTCGTTGCCACGTATTGACGTAATAAAATATGTCAGTGAGTCCTGTAGTCTTGACAGACCTATGAGCGACTCGTTGTTGACTTCCTTGTCGAGGTTGCGCTTTGATTTCTCTATAAGGTTGTTAATCTGTTTCAGACGTTTCAGATACCATACGGCAGACGAAAGGAAAAGACGGAAAATCATGTCGACATAATCAGTGAATCCTTCGCCGCGTTTTTGCTGATAGCTTACAAAGTCTATCATCATGTTGGTTTCGTGAAAACATACGGTGATTGTTACGTCGCGCTTGTGTATTATACCGAGCGGCACGGTGGTGTAGGGCGTTCTTGATCTTATTTCTTTTACAAAAGGTATACGCAGGATTATGAGCATCCATCCGTCGTCGTATTCATAACGGGCACGCTCATCATTATCGCTGATGTCTGAAAGAAAATAATCGGGAATTTTAAATTCATCTTCAAGAAGACGCTGATCTTCTTCCGTCGGGCATGTTACTTGTATCCAGCAGTTAGGCTCCCACTCGCCAATCTGCCTAAGGCCTTTGGTTGTGTTCCAATATGTTCTCATTTGCTAATCCTCCGAAACGGTTATGACTGCACGGCGGTCAGCATCGATGAGCAGGCCTCCGCGTTTACAAGTTCATATTTTCCGCGTAATAATCGTCCATGTATAAATTTAAATTTCTGTTTTGCGGTGCAAAGATACTGCAAGTTGGGCTAATATCAAAATAAAAATGAATGAAATGATTTTTAATTTTGTGTTTAAATTATGTTACGATAATATGTAGCACTCCTTTGCGCGGTTTTTTTCCTGGCTTTTTCTGTTGTTGTTAATATGGCAAAAGCTCTATAGCCTTTTTATGGGCATATAGAGCCTTGATGGTCTTTTTTAGTAAAAGGTATGTTTTATGTTGGCCTATTCGGGTAGTATCGCGACAGATATAGGTGCGTAGTCGGATGGTGAAAATCTGTTTATCTGCTTAGATGCGGTATATGTGCCGCGGAAATTTGTCAGTCCGCCGAAGTTATACATCACGCCGTTTACACATTCTGTTTCGCCTGTCCAGCTGAATGTGCCGAGCATCTTCAGTGCCTGACTGCTGTTGCTGCCTGTCTTGTAGCGAAGTATAGAGCCGTTGCTTGTGGCATATATGTATCCGTCTGCCACGCCGATGAAACTGAAGTCGGAAGCAAGCGAATCGGCCGGAGCGCAGACTTGCGGTGTCAGTTTGTTGCCGTCTATCATGTATGCCGTGTGCCGGCTGTCGTCCAGTAGCCATGTGTTGCCTTTGCCGTCTGATGTGGTGCGTGTGTTTTCGCCGAACGTGATGCCGTGGACTGTATTTCCGTCTGCAGTGGCAGTTATGTTGCCGTTGTTGTCTCTGTCAAGTATGTATGTGCAGATATATCCGCCGGTTACGGCATGGATAATGTTGTCGTTAATGTCAACAGCTTTTACTTCTCCGTTGTGAGTGGAGGCAAGGTTCCATCTTCCCGTAGCGAGATAGTATATTCCTCTGTCGCCAATGATTATGGGTGTTCCGTTCCAGCATGCGCCCTGACCGCTTACAGGCATGTCCGGGTATGTCTTTTCGGTGCCTGTTGCTGTGTCGTATGAACGCAGTTCGTTGGTCGTCACGGTCTGTTCATATCCAAGGTTGGTCTTTTCAACTATACCTCCGCCCATGTATATTATGGTGCCGTCGGTGAAGTGAGTGGTGGCTGAGCCGCTGTTGCCAAGATTGCCAAGTTCTTTGTAGACGATGTTCTGTTTCACGCGCAGCGTGTTTACGGAAGCTTCGTCTGCTATCGAGAATTTGCCTTTTGCCTCGCCGTTTTCATTCAAGATGACATAAGGGCAAGCCTCATACTCCTGACCTTTCTTTATATACACGATAGGTTCTTTTTCGGGATAGATGGCATCAGGGTTTGTGAAACTGAAATTGCTGCCGCTGACTATTCCCAACTGCTGCATGCTGCTTTCAGACGAGCGTCCGTTGTATATCTTTACATACACCTTGCCGTCGCGATAGCAGGCAGAGGTCAGCACCACTCCTGTAGCCTCGCTCTCTGCTGCCGGCTGTTTCACCACAATCTGCATAGAGTCTGCTTCTGCGCGCGTGCTGCCTGTGTTGCTCAGGCGTATGTAGCCGATGCGTTCTTGACGGGTGATGTTGCGCGCCGCTATAATCTTTACATTCTCGCCGCCTTTGCCGCCCATCTGCGACAACTGTAGCCATTCGGCTGACGATGACGCTTCCCAAGGCTGTGTCGTAGGTATGGTTACGTCGGTCTGCTCGCCGTCAGCCGACAAGTTGACAATACCGTTGTCGGGAACGGTGGGGTCGGGATCAGGTCCTACCGGCAGTTCTTCGTCACTGCTGCATGATAATGTCATTGATATTGTGCATGCCATGATGCACCATAGTGATAGTCGATAAAAGTTTTTCATTGCTTTATATTTTTAAAATTAACGATTGCATATCGCAAAAATATAAAGTATTAGTATCTTTCCTTTCACGGCTTTCCGTGATTTTTATTTACAAATTTATCCGTAAGTATACAGATCTCTTTGTCTGTGTCATATTCTTGTTTTCAACGTATTTTGAAGCTTTTCATAAATCTGTTTGTTGCTTGTTTAAGATTTGTTGTGAGGTTTAGATTTTTATCTGTTGGTGTGTGGGGCGAATTGTGCATTCGTAATGCTGCATGACAACAAAAAAGCGGAAGGCAAAGGACTTATTCTGTCCTTTGCCTTCCGCCTTCAGCATGTATTAGAATATTATTTGTTCAGCTTGATTTATTTTGCGGGAATCTCTTCGAGAGTCTTTACAAGCAGATCCCAGAACTTGGTTGCTGACGGCCAGTAAGCACGCTCGCTCGGAGTGTGGGGCGACAGCAGGGTAGGACCGAATGAGCAGATGTCAAGGCCCGGATATTTAGAAAGGATAATGCTGCACTCCAATCCTGCGTGAACAACCTGCACTGTAGGCTCTTCGTTGAACAGATTTTTGTATATATTGCGCATAACCTTGATGAGTTCACTGTCAGTGTTGGGGTCCCATCCGCCGTAAGCGCCGCTGAACTCAACCTTCATTCCTGCCATGTTGAAGCAGCTTTCGAGTGATGTTGACAATTCCTCTTTCATTGACTCGCTTGAGCTGCGCGCAAGAATCTTTATTGCAGCCTTGCCGCCTTCGATGTCGACGATGGCGAGGTTAGAAGATGTCTCTACTATTTCGGGCATTGTCGGGATATAGCGCCATACGCCGTTGTGAGCTGCGTAGATGGCGTCAACCAGATTGTCCTGAATCTCCTGAGGAACAATCATTTCAGGCAGTGCAACGTCTTCAACCAAAACCTCGATGTCGTTCTCGATACCTTTATATTCGTTGTTGAAAGTCTCTTTATAGTCGGCTGCTATTGATTTCAGGTCGTCTACATTCTCTTTCGGCAGAGTGAGAACAACTTCAGCCTCACGCGGTATGGCGTTGCGCATGTTGCCGCCGTGCCAGCTTGCCAGGCAAGCGTCGTCTTCAGCAATGGCCTCGCGTACTATTCTTACCATCATCTTGTTGGCATTGCCGCGGCCTTCGCCGATTTCAAGACCTGAGTGTCCGCCTTTCAGTCCCTTGATTGTAATCTTGACAGCAGCGTCGCTCTTGTCGCTTTCATTTTCTTTATAGTCGAGTGTTGCTGTTATGTCAATGCCTCCGGCACTTCCGATGATCAGCTCACCTTCCTGCTCAGTGTCGAGGTTAAGCAGAATTTTGCCTTCCAGCTCGCCTTCAGGCAGTCCGTTGGCACCATACATGCCTGTTTCCTCATCGGCTGTTATCAGTGCCTCGATAGGTCCGTGTTTCAAGTCTTTGGCTTCCATTACGGCCATGATGGCAGCAACGCCAAGACCGTCGTCGGCTCCGAGGGTTGTGCCTTTAGCCTTAACCCACTCGCCGTCAACATAAGTTTCTATAGGGTCAGTCTCAAAGTTATGAGTGCTTGTCTTCTCTTTCTGCGGAACCATGTCCATGTGTGCCTGCAGTATGGTTGTCTTGCGGTTTTCCATGCCTGGGGTGGCAGGTTTGCTCATAACGATGTTGCCGGCCTCGTCTTTAAATGCTTCAACGCCTGTGTTTTTTGCGAAGTCGAGCAAGAACTGCTGAACTTTCTCCAGATGTCCTGACGGACGTGGAACCTGTGTCAGTGCATCAAAGTTTCTCCAGATGCACTCCGGTTTGAGATTTTTAATTTCGCTCATAGTCAAAATAGATTAAATTGTTACCAGGTCAGTCCCTCCATGCCGTTTCCGGCCTTTCGGTATGTCCTTATTTTTATTGTTAATTGTTTGCTGTAACTATTGTTTCAGCCGTTAAGGCTGTGTCCTTTTTCTTCGTGAAAGCAAGTGCCGCCCATGCGTAAATGCCGAGCAGAATGACGAGCATGGTCTGCACAGTGTGCACTATCAGTACGAAATAGAGGGCATTGATGTCGCTCACGCCGTAAAGAATAAGCATTGTTTTTACTGCAAAATGCCACGGACCCGCACCGTTAGGGGTTGGCACTATCACGGCTATGCTGCCGACAACAAACGTTACGAGGGCACACTGAAGACCCAAAGACGACGTGAAGTCGAAACAGAAGAACGTGAGATAATAGTGCAGAAAATAACTTATCCATATACCGAGGGTGTAAAATATGAATAGGGGAGCATTCTTTACATTTTTCAGAGAAACAACTCCCTGCCATATTCCGCCCATGGTGTCCTTCACCTTATTATATATTGACATCTTCTTCAGAAGAATGTGAATCAGAAACAATGCAGCCACTGCGCATGCAAGGGTTACGATGTAGCCCGTGGTAGAAAACCTGCTGATTATGGTGTCCATGCTTGTGCCGGTCTTTGTGAAGAACGTGGTGAACACTCTCATCTGCATGAGCAGTGTCAACATGGTGACAATAAGCATGAGCAGCGTGTCGATAGCTCTTTCGGTAACTACAGTTCCTAAAGCCTTTGGAAACGAGACACCGTCGTATCTTTTCAGCACTCCGCATCGCGTGAACTCTCCGATGCGCGGTATGACCAGGCTTGCCGCATAAGACAGAAAAATGGAATTGACTGCCGTGGAGTTTCTCGGGCTTTCGCCTACAGGTTCAAGCGTCTGTCGCCATCTCCATCCGCGGAACATTTGGGCAAGTATACCAAACGGAAACGACAGCAGCATCCAAGCCCAGTTCATCTCGTAGAGAAGTATATTCTTGATGCTTCTGAAGTTGAAGTCGCGGTACATCCAGTAAAGTATCGCCCCGCCGAATAATAGCGGAAATGCTATTTTCAGTATGTTGTTTACAGTTTTTCTTGTATTCACACTTGCCTAATGTTTTCTCTTCAGACCATGTAGAGCCTTTGTCAAGCTTTTGTATCTTGTTTTTGGCTTTAGTCTTTTTGTGGCCTGTAATATGCCCAATTATTTATGCAAACTTACAATTTTTTTTTGAAACAACGTATCTCGGCTCTAAAGAATTTGTTTTCTTTAGAGCTTTTTTGCCGTTGAGTGCAGGCGTCGTATATGTTAGCGTGTTTTGTGTTATGTCGTGTATTTTATTGAAACACACGTATTTGTGTCTTAATTCAGCAATCTGTCTTGAGCTCAAACACATAGTCGTCCATCACAAATCCTTCGCCTATATCTGTTGTCTGGCTCTTTATGTTTCTGTATCCGTTTTTGTCATACGCTGCTATTGCCCTTCCGTTATGTTTGTTTACGGTCAGCCATATTCTATTTATGCCTTTGTCGCGGCATAATTTCACAAGGTGGTTTGTCATCTGTTCAAACAGCCTGTGTCCTCTAGCCTCCTTTAACAGATACATCTTGCTGAGGTAGAGCGAGTTGTCCTCCTTTACCTGCACTCCGCAGTATCCTGCATCTTTACCGTTCTCGCTAATAATAAAATAAATGAATGTCCGCATGTTCCCAAATTAGCAAAGTTTAAACCGCCAAGATGTCCGATAGGCGTGTATTGGAACAC
>ENA-ORRI01000056-ORRI01000056.1-human-gut-metagenome-genome-assembly--contig:-NODE-56-length-67477-cov-3.07309_pt1 | contig 67477 bp, 47 predicted proteins | sample MGYA00242172_ERZ509128 | MGnify/ENA primary metagenome ERZ509128 (study PRJEB26280, sample SAMEA2338623) | human gut metagenome | biome: human gut; feature: human-associated habitat; material: faeces... | reverse complement strand
AGATATGAATATTTTGTTACTGGATGCTCATACGGTTCAATCCATTTCCGTAGCTCGTTCTTTGAAAGAGAATGGTCATGTTATATTTGGTTTCATTGAATCTAGGTTATCTTATGGTTATGTCTCTAGGTTTGTAGATCATAAGATCCTTTGTCCTATCTTGCGTGATGCTCCCTCTGAATACTTGAATTTTTTAGTTGATTTCTTGGGGAAAAATCCACAAGATGTTATTATTCCAATGTATAATGATAGCGCAGAGTTGTTGAGCCAAAATAAGGAGAGGATAGAAAATTCTTTTTCCGTGAAGTGTGCCATTCCACATTATGATACTTTTATAAAGGCACATGACAAAGAAAGATTGATGGATGTTTGCAAGCAACGATCATTTCCACACCCTCGGACTGCATTTCTTTCGTCAAAAAATCTGCATGAAGTAGTATCTTATGTTGGCTTTCCTGCTTTAATCAAACCGAATATTTCATCTGGGGCTAGAGGGATTATGCTTGTGCATGAAGAGAAAGAGCTATTAGACAAATGGCCTGCCATAGAACGAGATTTTGGTCGTTGCACTTTACAGGAATATGTTGATCATACAGGGATCTATTATAATGTGATGCTTTATCGTGATAAGAGCGGGGGGTGCCATGAAGCCGTAATTATTCGAATCATGCGTTATTTCCCTTTAAAAGGAGGGACTAGTTGTTATTGTGAGACGATTCAAAATGAGACTTTGGTCTGCATCTGTAAAGATATTTTAGATGCTTTGGATTGGGTTGGTTTTGCCGACTTTGATATTATGGAGAGCAAATCGGGGGAATTTAAAGTTATAGAAATAAATCCTCGTGTACCGGCAAGTATACATGCTGCATATATAGCAGGAGTTAATTATCCGGAAATGATCGTTCATGATATGAAGGATGAACCGATCTTAACTTATACTTATCATATCGGAAAAGTATTACGTTTTTGGGGACTGGATGTTATGTGGTTTATCTTTTCTCCCCAAAGATTTAGTTCCCATCCCTCTTGGTTCTGCTTTTTAGGTAAGAATATATTTTATCAGGATGGATCTTTAAAAGACCCTTTACCAATGTTGATGGGTATATTATCTGGTTTGGTGAAATATCTGAATCCTTCTTTTCGAAAATCTAAATTAAGATCTTGATTTAACAAAATATGAACATACTAACTTTCGACATCGAGGAATGGTTTCATCTCCTCGATAACGACTCTACACGCTCCGAGGAGCAGTGGAAAGGGTTTGAAGTGCGTATCTATGAGAATATGGAGCGCATTTTTCGTATCTTGGAGGAGACAGATACGAAGGCTACTTTTTTCGTGATCGGCTGGATCGCCAAGACGTATCCGGATATCGTGAGACAGATTGCATCCAAGTATCAGGTGGGAAGCCATACGATGAATCATCAGTTAGTGTGGCAACAATCGAGGGAGGCATTCAAAGAGGATGTCTCTTCTTCCATAAAATTGCTGGAGGATATAACGGGACAGAAGGTAGAGGCTTTTCGTGCGCCGGGCTTCTCGATCCGTGAGAGCGAGGGGTGGGCTTTCGAGATATTGCATGAATTGGGAATTCGTATGGATAGCTCGGTTTTTCCTGCGCATCATGCGCATGGAGGAATGCCATCATATGTTTCTGCGGTGCCTAGCTGGGTGGAATATAACGGAATAAGGATGAAAGAATTCCCGATCGTGTATCGTAAGATATTGGGAAAGCATATCGTTTTCTCTGGAGGAGGCTATTTCCGCTTGGTTCCCTATAGATTATTGAGGAAATGGACACGTGAATGTCCGGAATATTTGTTGGCTTACATCCATCCTCGTGATCTGGATGCGGAGCAACCGATGATTGAGGACTTAAATTATATCCGTCGTTTCAAATCGTATTATGGCTTGCGTGGAGCGGAAGAGAAATTGAAACGATGGCTTATGGATTTTGATTTTATGGACTTACGTACGGCGGATGGTCTGATAGATTGGAAGGCAGCTCCTATTGTCGAAATTACTCCCAGTCTTTGTTCCGCAACAAATCTCCGCAGCCAGTCCTAACCTCTTCAATGATTCGTATGCAGCGCGGTTTATTCATCTTGTTTTTAGTACCGATGGTTATCATGTCTTGAATGGTGGGATGTCCGGTTCCATTGACCGAAGTCGCATGTTCACCATTATAACCCTCTGTGCATAGGGTGAGATCGTAGGCGGGAGCAAGATGCCATTGCCATGTGCTGGTATCACTTTTCTGTATTGTGAAACTGAAATTCTTGCAATGATCATCTTTGTTGTCTGTGAAATAGTTGAAAACCATACGACGAAACATTTCTTCCACTTCTAAAGGATTCTGCGTTAGATAGCCAGTTAGGGCCAGTAAGTTGCTATAATCGAGAATTGGGTTGGATAGTGGAATGTTAAGCAGTCCTCCGGCTGTGACTGTATGCAAACGTTCTCCATCTTGCGAGATGTCGAAGCGGCGTGTCGTGAAATACTTACCGTTGATCAGTTTGAAGTCTGGAACGCGGATGCCACATTGTCGTGCTAACTCATTGTAATGAAATTCTATCAATCCCATGTCTTGAGGGTCGTATGTATGGCGGAACTTCACCATCCAATGCCCTTCATTGTTGGAGAACAATGCCTTGGGTCTGCATCCGCCGCTATTTCGGCTGTTAAAAAGAAGAAGTTCTACGTCATCGTCGTTCTTCTCATGCAACACTTCTAAGGCCTTTTCTTGCAGCAGATCGAAATCAAGGGGCTCATGCGAAGTACCTATGCTGGTTTCCGGTTCGTATGTGAGTGCTCCCATACCCCCATTTCCCACTAGACTTAGACGGTCGAGCGCTGACAATTGGGTATCGTTGATGCCTTCTTTGAGCAAGGCCTTATGCAAGAGGTAGCGACCATAGCCATCGGGCAGACTGTCTTCGAAAACACCGAAATTCCCATAAAAAGGTGAGGGCTTTGCGATGAACAATCCCGGTTTCAGCGGAAGTTCCAATGGGGATATACTGAAACCGTTGGAAAGCCATGCTTTATCGTATTCAAAGGCACACTGTTTGTTGTCGGGAGTGAGCGAAAGCGTCCCGACTATCTGTTCGTGATACTTTACGATAAGTCTTTCTATTTTTTTGATTCTCATTACTTATGTACTTTTTTCTTGTTGGTATTCTTGCGGATTTGTAGTAGCTCCTCCATGGTGGAGTATTTTGGTTCGGAAAAAAGCTTCTTTATCTCCGAAGTGTAACCTAATGCCATTGCTATGCCGATAAGGTTCTTGAGTGAGATAAGACCTTTCTGTTCGAATCGCACGATATTACTGACTGCTACACCTGCCTTCTCCGACACTTGTTCGCGTGTCAGATTCTTCTCTATACGTCGCTTGCGGAAGTCGTTGGCTATTTCTTTAGCGATCTCATCCGGGTTGTCTAGCGTATAGTTGTCAAGAACTGATAACATATTATTTGTTTCCTGCATCTTTATTTGGATAATAGTAATATATTATTAGTTGCAAAGGTAGTAAAAAGCTCTGTATTCTCATCGTCTTATGCGTGGCTTTTTAAAAGTTCAAGAAGATGTTTGTGGAATTAAATAAAAAACTCTATCTTTGCACTCGATTTTCCGCAGAGGGTAAATAAGTGGAGCCGGAGACGGAGCCCACCCCCGGGACCTAACCTGTTTAAAAGATTTTAAGACAGATGTACGTAATCGTAGAAATTAACGGACAACAGTTCAAGGCTGAGCAAGGCAAGAAATTGTTCGTTCATCACATTCAGAACGCGGAAAGCGGTGCTGTTGTGGAGTTTGACAAGGTGTTGTTAGTAGATAACAACGGTGAGGTAACAGTGGGTGTTCCTACTGTAGAGGGCGCAAAGGTAGTATGCGAGGTATTATCTCCGCTGGTAAAAGGTGACAAGGTGCTGGTATTCCACAAGAAGAGAAGAAAAGGTTACCGTAAATTGAACGGTCACCGTCAGCAGTTCACTGAGGTGAGTATTAAAGAAGTTATTGCTTAACGTTTAAAGGAGAAGAAAAGAAATGGCACATAAAAAAGGTGTGGGTAGTTCTAAGAACGGCCGTGAATCACAAAGTAAAAGATTAGGTGTTAAGCTTTTTGGTGGTGAGGTTGCTAAAGCTGGTAACATCATCGTTCGTCAAAGAGGTACGGTTCATCATCCGGGCGAGAACGTAGGTATCGGTAAGGATCATACGTTGTATGCGTTGGTAGATGGCGTTGTTACTTTCCGTAGAGGAAAAGAAAACAGATCATTTGTTTCTGTAAAAGAAGTTGTTGCTGAGGCTTAAGTTTCTGCGACCAAAGAATAAGGAAAAGGATATCCTGAAAAGGGGTATCCTTTTTTTATTGCCGATGATAATAAACGTTATGAAGTAAATTTTGGAACATATATAAATAAACTTGTAACTTTGCGGTCTCAAACATAAATACAAACATAAAAAACAATGGGTGGTTTTTTCGGAACTATTTCTAAAGGAGCCTGTATTACGGATTTATTCTATGGTACAGACTACAATTCTCATCTAGGAACCCGCAGAGGCGGTATGGCTACGTACGATAAGGAAGAAGGGTTTACGCGTTCGATCCACAATCTGGAGAATTCTTATTTCCGCACCAAGTTTGAACCGGGGCTTCCTAAATTCAAAGGAAAAGCCGGGATCGGTATTATCAGCGATACGGATGCGCAGCCTATCGTTATCAACTCTCACTTAGGTAAATTCGCGATCGTGACGGTGGCGAAGATTAATAATCTGGACGAGCTGGAAAAGGAGTTATTGGAAGCGAACATGCATTTCTCGGAATTGAGTTCCGGAAAAACGAATCAGACGGAGTTAGTCGCTTTGCTGATTACACAAGGCAAGGACTTCGTGGAGGGTATTGAGAATGTTTACAATAAGATAAAGGGCTCTTGCTCTATGTTGCTCCTGACGGAGGATGGTATTATCGCCGCCCGTGATAAGTGGGGGCGTACGCCGATCGTAATCGGGAAGAAAGACGGAGCTTATGCGGCGACCAGTGAGTCTAGCAGTCTTCCGAACTTGGATTATGAGATCGAGAAATTTATAGGCCCGGGCGAGATCGTCCGTTTGCGTGCCGATGGTATGGAGCAGATGCGTAAACCGAATGAAGGGATGCAGGTCTGCTCTTTCCTTTGGGTGTATTATGGATTTCCGGTTTCTTGCTATGAGGGTAAGAACGTGGAGGATGTCCGGTTTATGAGTGGATATAAGATGGGGCAGAAGGATGACTCGGAGGTGGATTGCGCCTGTGGTATACCGGACTCCGGCGTGGGTATGGCCTTGGGATATGCGGAAGGTAAGGGGGTGCCTTATCATCGGGCTATCGCTAAGTATACACCGACGTGGCCTCGTAGTTTTACCCCGGCTAACCAAGAGATGCGTGCTTTGGTGGCTAAGATGAAATTGATACCGAACCGTGCGATGCTGGAAGGCAGACGCATCCTTTTCTGCGACGACTCGATCGTGCGTGGTACACAGCTTCGTGATAACGTGAAGATCTTATATGATTATGGGGCGAAAGAGGTACATATGCGTATCGCTTGCCCTCCATTGATTTATAGTTGCCCGTTTATCGGTTTTACTTCTTCCAAGAGTCCTTTGGAGTTGATAACTCGTCAGATTATCAAGGAACTGGAAGGGGATGAGAATAAGAATCTGGATAAATATGCTACGACAGACTCTCCGGAATATAAGAAGATGGTCGGAATTATCGCCGAGCGTTTCGGGTTGAGTTCCTTGAAGTTTAATACGCTGGAAACCTTGGTGGAGGCGATCGGCTTGCCTAAGTGTAAGGTTTGTACGCACTGCTTCGACGGTTCAAGCTGCTTTTGATGACATTTTTTGAGAGAAACAGGAATAGCGGGACAATTTGTCTCGCTATTTTTTTGTCATGTAACTTGCTTTGTCTACTTTTATGGCTGTTTTAAAAGAGTGAGTTATGACAGTTTTAGATAGATTTTTAAAGTACGTTACGTTCGATACCCAGTCGAACGAGGAGACGGGTACGACTCCTAGTACGCCGGGACAACGTGTCTTTGCCGAGGCTTTGGTGAAGGAATTGGAAGCGATTGGTATGGAGGAGATCTCCTTGGATGAGAATAGTTATGTAATGGCTACTCTGCCGGCTAATACGGACGAGAAAATCCCGACTATCGGTTTTATCGCTCATTTGGATACGAGTCCGGATATGTCGGGTAAGAATGTTCAACCTCGTATCGTGACTTATCTGGGTGGTGATATTGTCTTGGATGCGGAAGAAAATGTTGTACTATCTCAATCGATGTTCCCAGAGCTTTCTGATTATAAGGGACAGGATATTATCGTAACGAATGGTAAGACTTTATTAGGTGCCGATGATAAGGGAGGTGTAGCCGCTATCGTCGCCTCTATGCAATATTTGAAGGATCATCCGGAGATCAAGCACGGTAAGATCCGTATCGCTTTTACCCCGGATGAGGAAATCGGACAAGGTGCCGATCATTTCGACGTGGAGAAGTTCGGTTGTGATTGGGGATATACGATTGACGGTGGACAAATCGGTGAGTTGGAATATGAGAATTTCAATGCCGCCGGCGCTAAGATTATCTTCAAGGGCTTGAACGTACATCCGGGATACGCCAAGGATAAGATGCAAAACGCTTCCTTGCGTGCGATCGAGTTTGCTTCTTGGTTGCCGGCCGAGCAACGTCCGGAGCATACGACTGGTTATGAGGGATTCTTCCATTTGACCGGTATGACAGGTTCGGTTGAGGAAGCTACTCTATCTTACATCATCCGTGACCATGACCGGAAGTTGTTCGAGGAGAAGAAAGAATTGCTTCGTACGTTGGTTGATAAGATGAATGAAGCGCATCCGGGATGTGCGCATTTGGAGCTTCGGGATCAATATTACAATATGCGCGAGGTCGTGGAGCCCCAGAAGCATATCGTTGATTTGGCGTTTGAGGCGATGACCTCCGTTGGGGTAGAACCGATCGTGAAACCGATCCGGGGAGGTACGGATGGTGCCCGCCTGTCGTTTATGGGATTGCCTTGCCCGAATATTTTTGCGGGAGGCCTGAATTTCCACGGACGTTATGAGTTCTTGCCCGTTCGTTCGTTGGAGAAGAGTATGGAAACAGTTATAAAAATCATAGAGCTATCGGCTCGTAAATCTTAAATGCAATAATTACATGAAAACAACTCCGTTTACCGACGTGCATATCGCCTTGGGCGCGAAGATGCACGAATTCGCAGGTTTCAATATGCCTATCGAATATTCCGGAATTATCGACGAACACATGACTGTAGTGAATGGTGTAGGTGTGTTTGATGTTTCCCACATGGGCGAGTTTTGGGTAAAAGGCCCGAACGCCTTGGCTTTCATTCAAAGCGTAACTTCTAATGACGCTTCTGTCTTGCCGCTTGGCAAGGCTCAATATACTTGCTTCCCGAATGACAAGGGAGGTATCGTGGATGACCTTTTGGTATATCATTACGAGCCGGAGAAATATTTGCTGGTCGTAAATGCCGGTAATATTGACAAGGATTGGGATTGGTGCGTAAGCCATAATACGGTAGGTGCCGAGTTGGAGAATTCTTCTGACCGTACGGCTCAATTGGCTATCCAAGGCCCGAAGGCACAAGAGGTTCTTCAACGTCTTACTCCGGTTGACTTATCTTCTATTCCTTACTATTCATTTGTGACGGGTGAGTTCGCCGGTTGCAAGAACGTGATTATCTCCAACACGGGGTATACCGGTGCGGGTGGCTTCGAGTTGTATTTCTATCCGAGTGATGCGATGACGATCTGGAACGCTATCTTCGAGGCTGGAAAGCCGGAAGGGATCAAGCCGATCGGTTTGGGAGCACGCGATACGCTTCGTCTTGAGATGGGCTTCTGCTTGTATGGAAATGATTTGGATGATACGACTTCTCCGATCGAGGCTGGTTTAGGCTGGATCACGAAGTTCGCCGAGGGTAAGAACTTTACGAATCGTGCGGAATTGGAGCGTCAGAAGAAAGAGGGCGTAACCCGTAAGTTGTGTGCTTTCGAGTTGCAGGAAAAGGGAATTCCCCGTCATGGCTATGAGATCGCCGATGCGGAAGGGAATGTAATTGGCGTGGTTACTTCCGGTACGATGTCTCCGGTATTGAAGAAGGGGATCGGTATGGGATACGTGAAACCTGAGTTTGCGAAAGCGGGTACGGATATCTTTATCAAGGTGCGTAATAAGAACTTGAAGGCTCAAGTGGTAAAGGCTCCTTTCCGTAAATAAGAGATAAGGCTATCTATAAATAGTTCGAAGGCGATGTTCCTCACGGAGCACCGCCTTCCTTATTATAGAAAAGTTGGACATGATTAATATGTTGTTCCCTGGAAAATGTTCGATTGTGAGTACGGAAGTAGGGTACCGGTCATTCTCAAGTTTCTACCGGAGAAGTTCGGGTCTACGGTAACGGTTGCGTTGTTTGTTCCGTTGGTAAGCATCAAGCTAACGGTAGCGGAGATAAACACACCCTGTACGTTCATGTTCAGATAAACATTGCCCTTGTCATCCTGCTTGGTCTGGATATTGGAGGCGCTACCTTGTACGGTGATACCACCTAATCCGTTAGGACCGGGATACGGAGAGTTGGACGCGATCTGGACCATAGCCTGTCCGTCATTCAAAGATACGAAGTTCGTATTTGAATTTACGTAGAATACCTGTCCGTTCATCGGTTGTATGTTGTTAGCCTCCAATACGAATGATTGGTTGTTGATAGCTTGTACAGCGGCGTTAAACTCTTCTTGGCCTTCTACGGCATCTTGTGCCAGACGCTCTTGTTTCTTGATTTCTCTCTCTACTTTTTTGGCTTCCTTTGTTATCGATTTTTGAGCCATTACTTGTGTCATTCCGCACATAGCGACAGCGAGAACGACGATAAAAGATACAATTCTTTTCATACTTGATTTAGTTTTAAAACGGTTTTAAATTGTATAGATTAAACAGCGTCGTCGCGAAAAAGTTCCTGTGGCTTATCCTTTTTATAGATACAATAACATTTCCACGGAGTATTTATGTTAAACAGAAATCGTACATTTGTAAATGAAGAACATAATACGATAGAATATGGATAAAGTACGTTTTGGTGTAGTCGGAACCAATTTCATAAGTGATTGGGTAATTGCCGGAGCCCGGCAGGATGAGCGTTTTGAACTGGTAGCTGTATATTCGAGAACTCAGGAGACGGCGGATGCTTTCGCCTCGAAACATAATATACCGTATACGTTTACCTCCTTGGAGGAGATGGCGAAAAGCCCGTTGATCGACGCTGTGTATATTGCCTCCCCGAACTTCCTTCATGCCTCCCAGAGTATTCTTTGCATGAGCTATGGCAAGCATGTTCTTTGCGAGAAACCCTTCGCTTCCAATGCGAAAGAAGTACGTGCGATGATCGAGGCTTCCCGTACATATAATGTCACGTTGATGGAGGCGATGAAGCCTACGCTTACGCCAAATTTCCTTGCTGTACGAGAGAATCTTGGGCGTGTAGGTACGGTTCGTCGTTATTTCGCCTGCTATTGCCAGTATTCCTCCCGTTATGATAAGTTCAAGGAAGGAATCGTGTTGAACGCTTTCAAGCCGGAGTTGTCTAATGGGGCCATGATGGATATCGGTATTTATACGGTCTATCCGATGGTTGTCTTGTTTGGTCGCCCAAAGAAGATAGATGCCTCGGGCATAGTCCTGTCCTCAGGAGCGGACGGGCAAGGGGCCGTGAATTTCTTGTATGAGGGGATGAACGCCACGGTGCTTTATTCTAAGATCGCCAACTCCGCCTTGCCTACCGAGATACAAGGGGAGGAGGGGAACTTGACCTTGGACCGGATCAATATCATCCGTAAAGTGACGTATTCTCCCCGTTTAGCTCCGGCGATGGGAAAAGGCCCGGAACCGGTTCCGGAAGACCTAAGCGTGGTCGCCGATAAGGATGAGTACTATTATGAGGTAGCGGAATTTATCAACCTCGTCTTGTCTGGCAAGCGGGAGTCAGAAATCAATAGCCTTGATAATTCTTTGATTACATTGGAGATTATCGATGAAGTACGCCGGCAGTTGGGAATTGTGTATCCGGCGGATTGATAACTCTTCGTGATTTTCCTCTTTTTCCATCGGGGTGAAAAACTTTTTCCACCGTGATGAAAAAGCTTTTTCACTACGATGGAAATCCTTTTTCATCACGGAGAAAAAAGGGTTACTTGTATTTTTATTACCTTTGTGTCCTTAATTGTTTAGGATGTACATATATAATTCAATACCCCATATAACGAACACGCTAAATCTGGGAAAGGACCTATTGGAGGTCTTATTTGAGAAAAGAAAATCATTACCGTTTCGCTATGATTATGCGTTGGATATTATCGATGAGAATAAATTGAATATCCTGATCGAGCGTGAGGTGATCCGCAGGAACGGCCCTTATATCGAGATGGATGAGCATTATCTCTCTTTCTATGAGCTGCTTCTGGAGGCGAATGAGGAGATTTCTACCTCGGTGATCGATGAGAATATCCAGTTGGTGTATCAATTGATCGATTATTATGGCAAGGAGGATAACGATTTGCGTAAGCTGGGTTATCTGCGATCGGTCAAGGCGCATTTGCGGAAGATCGGGAAGATCTTGGTACGTAACGTGGTGTCCTTGCAACGGGTGATCGATAATACGTTCAAGAACGAGCCGAGCTATAAGGTGAAGATCGCCAAACTGGAGAATCTGGACGCTAAACGAATCGAGATCAACCGCCTGATCGTGGAAGTGGAGAAGCTGCTGGATCGGGAACGGACTCCCTTTTTCGCCCAAGTCCCGGACGAGGAGCTGTTGACGATCGCCCGTGAGTTGAAGACGGAGTTATTGAGCGCTGGCCATAGCTTGATCCATTCCCAACAGGATATCATTGATTACTTGAACCAGATCCGTACGCAGGTGGGTTTTACCCGTAAGCTGCGTCGTATCAAATATCTGCGGGAGCAGTTTGAGTTACAGGAGAACACGAATGTACGGGAGGTGGTAGATGCGGAGCGTTCCGTGGTATTGGAGGGCGTGCAGCCTACCTTATTCAAGATTTCCATTCCTTATTTGCAAACGGACGAGGCGCTGGATGTCATCTTGAAGGTGGCCGACGGCATACGGCCGGACAAGGTGATCCACCGGCAGGAGCTAGGCGTGATCTCCGCCGAGCAGATGGAGAATCAAGAAGTGGGGGAGGCCGCTATCAATACCCGGAAGATGATGGATGTTTTTAGCCGGACCGGAGGGGATTTGTTCTCTTTCGTGATGGGCTACGAGTATAACCGGGAGATGGATTTCGAGGCGAAGGTTACGTTATTTTGCCGTTTACTCTCCCTCTATGAAAATGAGTTGGAGATAACAGACCGTTTTGGGCATACGGAGCATATAGAATATGCCATTATTCAAAGAACCTAGTTGTAGAGACGGGGCGTGTCCCCTGTGATGAGACGGGGCACGCCCCGTCTCTACAACTGGATAAAATAAAACAACAATAATAAGGATGATAGATAATTTACCGGTACAGACCGCACAGATCTATGATTACCTGTCGAAAGGTAATTTTCTGTGCTCGAATACAAGTGTAAAGGAGTTGAGGACACTCTTCTCGGTCGTAGAAGATAATTTTGAGCGTTTACGTGATTATTTCTCGCATATCAATTTCGTGTTGGAGCAGGGGAATAATTACTTCTACTTCTCCCGCAAGGAGCCCCGGGCTACCTTGGAGCAAAAACTCCAGCGTTTCTTCGCTTGGATCGATATCATGGACTTCTTCTGTACGTACGATACGGCCTTCGGGCCCGGTTTCACCTTCTCGCCGGCGGAGATATTGGTACGTTCCCGTATCGACATGGATCTGGAGATGAAGCTGGACGGGTTGAAAAAACATACCGGAGGCAAGGAGAAACGCAAGGATATCCTCGATACCATCTTGGACAGGATGACGAAAGAGGGCTTTATCGAGTGCGTAAGCGATATGAACGGGACGTGGAAAGTGCTCTCCTCGTGGGATTACCTCACGAAGATGATCCATAGTATTAACATAAAGAACGAAGATGAGATATCTCAATAAAATAGTATTTATAAACAGCGCCGCTATCCGTTACTCGGAAGTACAGCTGGATGGAAATATACATTTAATCGGAACGCAGGGAGTGGGGAAGAGTACGATCCTCCGTGCGATCCTTTTCTTTTACAACGCCGATACGCAACGGCTTGGAATCCCGGTCGAGAAGAAATCGTATCAGGATTATTATTTCCCTTATGCCGATTCCTCGATCATCTACGAGGTAGCGAGGGAGGATGGTTGGTTTACGGTACTTAGCTATAAGACGATGAACCGTATCTGCTACCGTTTTATCGCTTCTCCGTACCGGCCGGATCTTTTTATCGACGAGGAGGGAGCGCCTTATCCGTCGGATCGTATCCGCTCGGTGCTCGATAAGAACGGTATCAAGTATAGCGGGGCGATCTCCACGTATGAGGAATACCGGAATATCCTTTACGGAAACTCGGATAATAAACGGGATTACTCCTGTTATTCCTTGATGGAGAGCGGCTCCTACCAGAATATCATCCGTACGATCCAGAACGTCTTGCTGAATTCACGCTTGGAGGCGGATTATATCAAGCAGACGATCATCACCTCCTTGAACGAGGCGGATAGCGTGATCGACTTGAGCCGTTACCGGAGCCATCTATCCGGTTTCGAGGCGCAACTGAATGATATCGGTGTTTTCCGTGAGCCGGGCATGGCGCGGAAGGCCGCCGGGATCTCTACCTTGTCGGACGATATCCGTAAGCGGGATTTACGGATCAACGATCTGTGCCGCCAATTGCGCGGGGCTTATCTGGAAACGGAGCGTATCTTGCCGGAGTTGTCCCGGAAGATACACGAGCAGGAGGCGGTCAAATCGGATTTCTATAAGCAAAGGGATAAGCTGGACGCTGAATCGAAGAACCGGACAGCCACGATGGAAGGCGAGTTGGCCGTGCTGAAAAACGCCTTGTCGGAGGCGGAAGCGAAACGGGTTTTCTATGCCGGAAAAGATATCCAGACGGCGATGGATCGTTGTAACAAATTGGAGATCTTACAGCAGGAACAGGAATCCTTAGTCGTGGAGAAAGATTTGCTTTCTTCCAAGAATAAAGAAGCCTCGGTCTTGCACGCCAATTTGATCGCTAATCTGAAGAACGAGTTGGCCGGCTTCGAGAACGAGAAACAGAAACAATTACTGGCGGCAGAGACTGAGATCAATGCTCGTCGGGAGGCTCGCCGGGAGTATTATCGACGGCTACGGGAGGAATCGCGCCATGCCGCCTCGGAGGAGAAAGAGCGTTTGTTGGTGGATCGGGAGAAACGTACGACGGAGGTCGCCGCCTTGAAGATGCGTATCAAGACTGCCCGGGGGCAGTCGGGAACCTCGGAGGAATTGGAGGCGGTCAAAGGGCGTCTCGGTAATTACGACGCGAACCGGAAGGACTTGGAGCTGAAGATCCGTGAGCTGAAGTACGAGTTGAACTACCAGATGAAAGAGTTCGAGACCGCCGAGAAGCATTTGGATGAGGATTATCAAAAGCTAGCGGAATCCAACGAGGTGAAGATCGAGGCCCTGAGCGCTAAGCTAGCGGAACTGACGGAATTCTTGGATAACCAGAAAGATAGCTTCTTCAACTGGCTGTCCGAGCATAAACCCGGCTGGGAGCAGACGATCGGGCAAGTGTGTGACGAGCGCCTGCTTTACGGGAAAGAGTTTACGGCGGAGGTAGGCGAGGGAGATACCTTTTATGGAATCCGCTTCACCTCCGGGATTCACCGGAATGTCAAGACCAAGGAGGATTACTTGACGGAGAAGAAGGAGGCCGAGGAAAAACGTGCCGGAATCCAGCGCTTCATCGCTACGGCGCGGCAGGATTTGGAGGCGGCCAAGGAGAATCTCCGCAAGCAATATCAATCCTCCGTGAAGCCCATCAAGGAGGATATCTATCACGCGGAATATGAGTTGGAGCAACTGGCGGTTCGCAAGAAAGAGGACGAGTCTCGTCTGTCGGCCTTGCGGGATCAGGCGACCCGTCTGAGGCAGGAGGAGATCCGGCGTTTGGAGGAGGAGTTGAACGCTGCCGAGGCCGCCCTTTCCTCGATCCGGCAGGAGATCGCCACGCTTCAAGGCAAGATGGACCGGGAACTCGCTTCCTTGGATGAGCAAGAGAAAGATGAGTTGGCTGCTTTGGATAAGGAACTCTCCGCCCGGAGGGAAGCTATCTCGGAGGAGATCGCACGCAAGAAAGTGGAGCTGGAAGAGCGCAAATCCGGATATGACAGGGAGCAATTGGATAGCCTGACCGCCAGTGGTGGCGATCCGAGGCGTTTGGAGGAGATCCATTCCCGCTTGGCGTATATCGGTGGGGAGATCAAGTATATCAACGAGACCAAGGCTTTGATTATCGAGTATCTGAAAGATAAACGAGAGATGCTGGATAAGGTACCTGACTGGACGGCGGAGAGCCTACGTTTGCAGCAGATCATCCACGGGGAACAGGAGGAATTGAAAAAGCGTCTGGCGGACGTGAACCGGAATATCTTCAAGATAGATGCCGAGCTGAAGGAGCTGAAGGAGGCCAACCGGAAAGCGTTGGAGAACCGGGAGGAATATCATCGCTCTACCCTGTTGGACTGGTTTACCTCTAGGGAATCCGTCTTCTCTTCCATGAACCGTACGGATACGAATGGCGATTGCCGTTCCTTGGTACGGGAGATCACGATCTGCGTCAGCGAGCAATCCCAGAAACTTTCCGAGCTGCGCAAGGAGATAACCGCCTACACCGGCAATTTCTCCGAGGATAATGTGTTCGCCTTCAAGACGAGCTTCTCGGATGATAAAGAGTATATGGATTTCGCTTGCGACTTGAAGGAGTTTATCGACGAGGACAAGGTCTCGGAATACCAATTGCGTATCAATACCCGCAACTCCGATATCTTCCGGCAGATTACGGCGGACACGAAAAGCATGGTCTCTCAGGAAGGCAATATCCGTGGCGTGGTGGATCAGATCAACGCCGATTTCAAGGAGAAGAACTTCGTGGGGATTATCCAGTGTATCGAGATGCGTATCGATCCGAGCCAGAACAAGATCGTCAATCTGTTGAAGGAGATCAAGCGATTCAACGAGGAATATAGCTGGGATTTGGGGCAGAACCTGTTCGCTTCCTCGGCCGACGATACGGCTACCCGGGAGAAGGCGACGACGTTGCTACGTGAGTTGATCAAGTCGATGGACGCTTATTCCGGCAACTTGATCCGTCTGGCGGATTTCTTCGACCTTAAATTCCGGGTGATCGAGAACCGGAATGATACGGGCTTCGTGGAGCGCCTTACGAACGTAGGCTCCGAGGGTACGGATATCTTGGTCAAATCCATGGTGAATATCATGTTGCTGAACGTGTTCAAGCGGAACGCCTCCACGGTATTCTCTGATTTCAAGCTACATTGCATGATGGATGAGATCGGGAAGCTACACCCGAATAACGTGGCGGGGATCTTGAAATTCGCCAACGACCGGGATATTCTCTTGATCAATGGCTCACCGACCGAGCAGGATGCCCTGTCCTATAAGCACATCTATAAACTGGAGAAGGACGGCGATAGCTTCACCCGGATCCGGAGGGTGATCACGCAGTTCGATTAGGCAGGATCATAGCCGAGGCTTTCTCACCGATCATAACTGAGGCTCTCTCACGGGTCATAGCCGAGGCTTCGACACCCATGAGAGAGCCTCGTCTATGACCATACCCGTGAACGAATGTTAAAGCCCTGCGATCTCATCCAGCCAAAGCGTAGCCATCGCGTCGCTCGGCATTCGCCAGTCTCCACGCGGGGAGAGGCTGATGGAGCCTACTTTCGGGCCGTCGGGCAGGCAACTGCGCTTGAACTGTTGCTGGAAGAAGCGGCGGAAGAAGGTATGGAGCCATTTCTTGAGGGTGGCATCGTCGTAGGTTTCCCCGAATGCCCGCTTCGCCAAGAAATAAATCTTCGCGGGGGAGGCACCGAAGCGTAGGAAGTGATAGAGGAAGAAATCGTGCAGCTCGTAGGGGCCTACCAAATCCTCCGTCTTCTGCTTGATATTTCCATGCTCGTCGGCGGGAATCAATTCCGGGCTGATCGGAGTGTCTACTATATCTAATAACGTGGCGCGGGAAGCCTCGTCTACCTTGTTGTTGGCAACCCATTCCACCAGATATTTGACCAATGTCTTGGGAATGCTACCGTTGACGCCGTACATAGACATATGGTCGCCATTGTAAGTAGCCCAGCCCAAGGCAAGCTCCGAGAGATCCCCCGTACCGATCACGAGGCCGTTCGCTTGGTTCGCCACGTCCATAAGAAGTTGGGTACGCTCGCGGGCTTGGCTGTTCTCGTAGGTCACGTCATGTACATGGATGTCGTGATCAATATCCTTGAAATGTTGGACGCAAGCCTCCTTGATGGAGATCTCCCGGAGGGTCACGCCCAGGGAGCGTATCAAGTCGCAGGCATTGGTATAGGTACGATCCGTCGTCCCGAAGCCGGGCATGGTGATGCCGATGATCTTATCCCGTGGGATCTTCAAGGCGTCGAAGGTCATGACGGTGACCAGTAGGGCCAAGGTGGAATCCAGTCCCCCGGAGATGCCTACGACGGCGGTTTGGGCGTGGGCATGGAGGACACGCTTGGCGAGTCCCGCTACCTGTATATGGAATATTTCCTCGCAACGTTCTTTCAAGGCATCGCCGGAAGGGGTAAAGGGATGCGGGTCGATTACCCGGGTCAAGTCCAGCGCCCGGTTGGGAAGGCTGAATGAGACTACGGTGCCGTTATCCATGTTATGGTTGAGATAACCCTGCATGAAACTGGTGTTGATCCGTCGGTCGTTCTGTAAGTTCTGGATATCGATCTCGCTGATAACGAGTTGCTCCTCCATGGAGAAACGCTCGGATTCCCTTAACAACGTGCCGTTCTCTGCTATGATACCGTTTCCCGCGAATACGAGGTCGGTACTGGATTCCCCGAAACCGGAGGATGCGTAGACGTATCCGGCGATACAACGTGCGGATTGCTGGCAGATCAAGGATCGTAAGTAAGCATGCTTACCGATCAACTCGTTGCTGGCGGATAGATTGAATATCAAGTTCGCCCCCTGCATGGCTAGCTCGGAGCTGGGAGGGATGGGAACCCAAAGATCCTCGCAGATCTCGATACCCACGCGTACCTCATCATACTCGAAGATCAGGTCGCAATCCAACGGCACTTCCCGGTTACCGATCGTGATCATGGATTGCTGTAGGTGTGAAGAGGCCGTGAACCAACGCTCTTCTTGGAACTCTTTGTAGCTGGGCAGGTAGCTCTTGGGCACTACCCCTAGTATCTCGCCCCGTTGGAAAGCGACGGCGGCGTTTATCAGTTGGCTTCCGCTGACAAGCGGGCAACCTACGATCGTTAGTAAATCCAGATCGGCGGTGTTGTTCACTAAATCCAGCAAGGCTTTCTCGGCGTTTCTGAGTAAGGTCTCTTGCGAGAACAAGTCCATGCAAGTGTAAGACGTAACCGATAATTCGGGGAAAGCGATGATCTGGACCTCTTTTTGGGACGCTTGGCGCATCAATCCCTCGATCTGTTGAATATTATAAAAGCAGTCAGCCACTTTAACATGTGGTACGGCTGCCGCTACTTTGACGAATCCGTAATTCATATTTGTTATTGTTTATCTGATAGATGTTCTTAATTTATCGGGGTTTTGACGACAGTCGAATATTGCGGAGATATAGATGATATCATCTTCTATAAAATAGATGATTTTGTAATGCTCATGAACAAGAGACCGAAAGCCTTGCGGCTCCGAGGATAAGGCTTGCTCATAAAAACCGAGAAGAGGATTATCCGCTAACAAATCTGCGTAATGTTTCAGATCCTTGACTTTCTTGTGGGCCATGTTGATAGAAACCTCCTTCTTATAATACTTCGTAATTTCTTTCAAATCTTCTTTGGCCTTGGCTGTCCAATATGGATTTTTCTGTTTCAGAACCATGTCTCTATCTCTTTATCTAGATCCTCACTTGATGTGACTCTACCTTCTCGGGCGTCTTCTACCGATTTCCGTACCTCTGCTATCATCTCCTCTTGCGAGTGGATTACGCAAGGGCGGGGTGTCCTTCTCTTGGAAAAGATCTTTTTGGCAGCCCGTTCCAGTTCCTCCGATATCTCCATGTCATCGATCTTGTTAAGGTATCTCTCCACGAAGCTTTCTCTCCATTGCTGTAACTCTATTGTCGTCATATCAATTTCCCTCCTATATATTTATGCCCCAAAGGTATGTATTTTGTATGGGATAAAAAAGAAGGAGAGGTATACTTCGCAGCATCCTCTCCTTATTAACACAAAACAATCAACAAAAAACTACTGTCTGAATAAGACTATCTGATGAATAAAAGCTCACGGTATTTCGGCAAGGTCCATATCTGGTCGTCGACAACCAGTTCCAACTTGTCGATATGGTAACGGATGGCTTCCATCATCGGGACGATCCGGTCGTGGTAAGCGATCGCCTTCTCCCGCTCGCTCTCGATCTTGTTGGCTATCTTGCGGGCGTTGACCATCTCGTCCACTTTTTCCTTGATGAAGATCGTGCGGTTCGCTATATCCTCGATGATCTCCATGTTCTTGGAGGATAGATGGGCGGCTTTATCGGCGGGGAATAATTCACGCATCTTATATACGTTGTCGATCAAGGAAGACTGGTATTTGGTGGCCATCGGGATGATATGGTTCATTGTCAGGTCGCCTAATACACGGGCCTCGATCTGGATCTTCTTCGTGTACATCTCCCATTTGACCTCGTTGCGAGCCTCCAGCTCCTTGCGGGTCATGACTCCCGTGGACTCGAACATGCGGACGCTGCTATCTTTCAAATAAGCGTCGAAGATCAAAGGCACGCTGGTCTCGCAATCCAAGCCCCGGCGTGCGGCCTCGGCCTTCCATTCCTCGCTGTAGCCATTGCCGTCGAAATGGATCGCCTTGCATTCCTTGATATCCTTGCGGATTACCTCGATGATAGCGGCGAACTTATCCTTTCCGGTGGCAATCTTAGCGTCTACCTCGGCCTTGAACTGCCTCAACTGATCCGCTACGGCGGCGTTCAATACCAGCATGGCGGCAGCGCAGTTCGCCGAGGAGCCTACGGCACGGAACTCGAAACGGTTGCCGGTGAAGGCGAAAGGGGAGGTACGGTTACGATCCGTGTTATCGATCAATAACTCGGGGATACGGGCGATATCGAGTTTCATGCCTTGCTTTCCCGCTAGGTTGAAATCTTCCGTATCGCTGTTCTCCAGATGTTCCAATACCTTGGATAGCTGTGTCCCTAAGAAGCTGGAGATGATCGCTGGGGGAGCCTCGTTCGCTCCCAGACGATGGGCGTTGGTCGCGCTGGAGATGCTGGCCTTCAGCAATGCGTTATGGGTGTACACGGCTTTCAGTACGTTGACCACGAAGGTCACGAAGCGCAGGTTGTCTTCCGGCGTCTTACCCGGTCCCATCAAAAGGATTCCGGTATCGGTTCCCAGAGACCAGTTATTGTGCTTGCCGGAACCGTTCACGCCTTTGAACGGTTTCTCGTGCAACAGGACACGGAACCCATGTTTGCGAGAGATCTTGCGCATCAGGGCCATGATCAGTAAGTTATGGTCATTGGCGAGGTTACATTCCTCGAAAATGGGAGCCAGCTCGAACTGGTTCGGGGCTACCTCGTTATGGCGGGTCTTTACGGGGATGCCGAGCCTCAAAGCCTCTACCTCGAGGTCTTTCATGAATTCCATGACACGGGTCGGGATGGCGCCGAAGTAATGATCCTCCAACTGCTGGTTCTTGGAGCTTTCATGTCCCATCAAGGTTCGGCCGGTCATCAACAGATCGGGACGTGCGGCGTACAGGCCCTCGTCTACTAGGAAGTATTCCTGTTCCCAGCCGAGGTAGGCGTATACTTTCTTCACGTCCGGGTTGAAATAGTGACAGACATCGACTGCCGCCTTGTTCACGGCTTCCAAGGCTTTCAGCAGGGGGGCTTTGTAGTCGAGGGACTCGCCCGTGTAAGCGATGAAGATCGTTGGGATGCATAGGGTGTCGCCTACGATAAAAGCGGGGGAGGAAGGGTCCCAAGCCGAGTAGCCACGGGCCTCGAACGTATTGCGGATACCGCCGTTCGGGAAACTGGAGGCGTCCGGCTCTTGCTGGATCAGTAGTTTCCCCTCGAATTCCTCAAGTACGCCGCCTTTGCCATCGTGCTCGATGAAAGCATCGTGCTTCTCGGCGGTACCTTCCGTCAAGGGATGGAACCAGTGGGTGTAGTGGGTAGCGCCTTTTTCCATCGCCCATTTCTTCATGCCGGAGGCCACGGCGTTCGCTGTCTCACGGTCTAACGGGGTACCGTTGTCGATGGAGTCCACCAGTCTCTCGTACGCTCTCTCTGGAAGATATTTGAACATCTTCTCACGGTTAAATACTAACTCACCGTAATACTCGGAAGGTCTCTCGGCGGGAGTGGTTAGCTCGGTCGCTTTTTTCTCGAACGCCGATTCTACGACTCTAAATCTTAACTTTGACATAATACCTGATGATTATTGTTGTTTATAGTAAATGACTTATCTTAGCCACTTCCTCAGCCTAGCCATGGCCTCTAGGGTGTCATCCCTATCGCCGAAAGCGGTGAGGCGTAGATAACCTTCCCCGCTCGGCCCGAATCCCACTCCGGGGGTTCCGACTATCTTGACTTCATAAAGCAGTTTGTCAAAGAATTTCCATGAGGAGAGGCCGTCCGGGGTCTTTAGCCAGAGGTATGGGGCGTTATCGCCTCCGTACACCGTGAGACCGCAGTTTTGCAGGCCCTCTTTCATGATCTTCGCGTTGGTCATATAATAATTGATAGTAGCTGTCACTTGCTGTTTCCCGGCGGTGGAATAAACCGCTTCCGCACCCCGTTGGGTTATGTAACTGGTTCCGTTGAATTTCGTGCATTGGCGACGGTTCCATAATTTGTTCAACTGTACCCGTTGCCCGTCCAGCGTGAAGGCGTTCAGCTCCTTCGGTACGACCGTGTATCCGCAACGTATTCCCGTGAATCCGGCGGTTTTAGAGAAGCTCCGGAATTCGATAGCTACCTTCTTCGCTCCTTTGATCTCGTAGATAGAGTGGGGGATATTCGGGTCTTGTATATAAGCCTCGTAAGCGGAGTCGTACATGATAAGCACGTCGTTGGCAAGGGCATAGTTTACCCATTTCTTCAATTCGTCCTTAGTCAGGGTCGTTCCGGTCGGGTTATTGGGATAGCAGAGGTAAAGGATGTCCACCCTGCGACTGGGCAGATCCGGTACGAAGTTGTTTTCCTCCGTGCAAGGGATGTATACGACATCGCTCCATTTCCCGTTTTCCAATACCCCGGTACGTCCGCTCATTACGTTCGAGTCGATGTAGACCGGATATACGGGGTCTGTCACCCCGATACTATTGTCGTGGCGGAGCATGTCGCCTATATTTCCACAATCGCTTTTCGCTCCGTCGCTGATGAATACCTCGCTCGGTTCGATAAAGACTCCCCGGCTGGCATAATCGTTTTTAATGATAGCGTCGATTAGGAAAGGATATCCCTGCTCGGGGCCATATCCGTGGAATGTATCCTTGCTCGCCATTTCTTCCACGGCTTTATGCATCGCCTCAATAACGGCGGGGGCAAGTGGTTGCGTAACATCACCAATACCCATTCGAATGATCTTATCTTTGGGATGGGTAACCTTGAAGCTGTTTACCTTTTTCGCGATGTCGGAGAAAAGGTAATTGTTCTGTAGTTTCAGGAAATGTTCATTAATTAGTGCCATACTCAGTTCTTTTGTTTTTATGTTGTTGTTTTTGTTGTTTTGTCTTGTTCCCCGTGTCAGACTTTGATGAATCCCTCGAACACGTTGACCGCTCCGCCGGTCATAAAGACCTTACCGCTTCGCTCGTCCCACTCGATGGTTAAAGGGCCCCCATCCATGATGACCTTCGTCTTTCGCTTTGTCTTCCCACGTACGACGCCGGCCACGGCGGTGGCGCAAGCTCCGGTTCCGCAGGCTTGGGTGATGCCGGAACCTCGTTCCCACACCCTCATCCGTACCTCGTCCGGTTTTAGCACCTGCACGAACTCCACGTTTGTCCGGTCCGGAAAAAGCGGGAGGCATTCCAGTAACGGGCCTACGCTTGCCAGATCGACCTTGTCCATCTCGTCCACGAAGATAACCAAATGAGGATTTCCCATGGAGATGACGGTGCCGGTGTAAATTTCTCTTCCAGCCTCAACCTCCAAGGCGATCTCGCCTACGGCAGGCATTCCCATATCTACCGTGACCTCGGTGACCTCTTCACGCTCTATTTTCAATTGTAGCTCTTTGATACCTGATAAGGTCTCTAAGGTAACCTTGTTCTTTTGCGTTAGGCCGGCCTCATAGACATATTTGCCAATACATCTGGATGCGTTTCCGCACATCATCGCCTCGGAGCCGTCCGCATTATAGATATGCATGCTGAAATCCGCGATGTCTGAAGAACCTATCAAGACCAAACCATCAGATCCTATGCCTGTGTGCGGCTTGCTCCATGCGATAGATAATTCCTCGGGGTTGTCTATCGGATAGACCATCGTGTTTACATAGATGTAATCATTTCCGGCACCGTGCATCTTTGTGAATCTGATTGATTTTGTCATTTTGATGATATTATTCTTTATATTATTTCTTTTTGTTTTATTGTAATGCAAATATATAACGTTTTGATAAGTATATAACAGGTGAGAGGCTCGAATGTTTTATAAATATGAGGTTTGTAATAGATTGAAGTTATAATATATGCTTTTAGTTATAAATGATAATTAGAAGTGCGTGTTTTGGTTTTATATCGTAATATATGCTTTGTGAATATGGGTTGCTGTAACTGTAAGTAAAAAAACTATATATCTATCTATTTGCTTAAAATAAGTCTGTTTGTCTGACGAGCCTCTTTTTCAAGAAGCCTCAACTAGGGATAGATAATGGATGAAAATACGTATTTAACCACTGATTTCTACGTAAAAGGTCATGTTTTGTCACACGAAAGGTCGCGTTGGGCGACGCAAGTAGTGGCGTTAGCCAACGCGATAGGTCGCGTAAGGCGATACATATAGTCGCGTCGGGCGATACAACCGTATGAAATGCCTCTTTTATCCGTATAAAAAATATGTTTTGACCCGTATAAATGTGAACTAGCATGAATTATTTTTCTAGAACAAAAGGTCGTATTTGGCTAATATATTACTAAACAATCATTTGCTAATATTTTTTCTCATATTTAGGGACGAGAAGTACATCAGGCCAGAAAAATCAACTCTCCGGGAGTTTGGTTTACAAATTGACAAAAAGAAAGGAGCTACTCGGTTTTGTTTCCGGATAGCTCCTTTTATCAGATTAACTAATTATCTAGATAATTTATTTTACGAACTTAACAGTTGTCTTATGAGCAGATCTCAAGAGCTTAGACTGATCGATTGAGATCATATAAATACCGTTCGGCATATTCGGAGTACTGATGTATTGCTCATCGCTAGTGATGATACCCGTAGAAACAACTCTACCTACCATATTAACGATTACATAATTACCCTTACCATTCTTTACATAAAGACCGCTAGCGGTTGTAGATACCGTAACTTCTTGAACCTCTTCACTGATAGTCTCGTTATCGGTGATGATGCCCATAGCGTCAGATGTAATATATAATGTCGCCATGTTGACATTTTCTTTAATGCCATCGCCTTTAGGATCAACAGCAGGACTAAAGTCTACCGTAATTTTAGTATCATTTGTAGGAGCCGTAGCCTTGATATTCATGACATTCTCTTTATTGCTTCCTTTCAAGAAGTTGATATCTACGATCATCTTTGTATCTTTTAAGCTCGTAGCTTCAACTTTTGTCGTTGCGTCGATTTCCATTACACGAATAACCTCATCTTTTTTAGCTTCGTAAATAGAATCAATTGTAATGGTGTAATTGGTTTGTGCGCTTGCTTTAAGATTACTAACGACACCATTAACAAGAGAGGACATAATAGAATTGATCGCTGTGCTCATTGTTGCTGGCATTGTAACGATCTGTTTAGACATTGGGGTCCAAGCAGTATTTTGGTCAACACGTACAGAATCTGTTGTCGTTAAAACTAGATTTGCTCCAGATACGCCAATTGTCGGAGTCAACTTCTTGTATCCTTTGATTTTGCTAGATGCGGCATCATATGAAGTCAAGACAATAGAATCAGCAGGCATTCCTGTAGTTGATTTCAAGTTTGCATATACGACAGCGTCACCCATTGGCAATTTTGCGTTAGGTGCTTGTAGAGGTTTACCGAATAAGCTAGCCTTGATTACATTATCAGTCATTAATTTCGTCATATCAACAGATACTTGGAAATTAGGGACTTGGGCCAATGATTCAGAGAGGCTACGTAAATTTTCTTCTAAAGTAACATTGTAATCAATCGTACCTGTACTATTAGAATTCTCTGCAAGACTAATTAATTTACCATCTTTAAGAGGAAAATTAGGCATCATGCTACCTAGTGTTCCCAAGAAGCCTAATTTTAATTCTACAGATAAACTACTGAATGGAAGGATAACTCCCTTATCTTTCGTGTTTATTAATATTGATAGCAAATTAGCAGGTATACCAGTCTCTGCATCAGTCATAGCAGCGGCACTAACATCAATTTTCTCGGGCAATTCAATTTTTACATTGATTCCATTAACAGTAACATTATATTCTTTATAGTTACTGAATGAAAGTTTTACGTCATTTACTAAGCCCGCAATGATATCTCCCATTCCTGCATAGTCAGGAGGCAATATTTTAGAGAAATCTAAAGAACTGAGATCTAACTTTAGACTATCCGGAGTAGCCGAGATTGTGTTTAGTTGATCGGCACGTAAACTTGATACTTGTGGCAAAAATAACGGGGAGTTGATAACATTTTCGATATTAGGATTAGCTAGGGACATGAAATCAACACCACTGATTTGCTTTACTTGATCAAAAACAGCAGGTACAATAACTTTAACAACAGCAGCCTTTTCTTTATCTGTTAATTGTTTTTGTTGTTGTGCCATCACTGGGGTGGTAGCCATGAATGTAGCGGCTGCCAAACTAATGCATGTAAAGATTTTCTTCATATAAATTTGTTTTAAAGTGTTTTATGACTCTAGCTGGCAAAGTTATTATAAAAATTAAATGCACCAGCGTTTATTATTCATAAAAGTTGGTGCATTTTGCTACTAAAGAAAAGAAATATTCGTCAATAAGCGGATTCATGTACGCCTTTTATGGCCCTGCCGCTTGGCTCGTTCATATTTTTGAAAGCCGAGTCCCAAGCTAAAGCCTCTGCGGTAGAACACGCTACGCTAGGAATGGAAGGTACGCTTCTCGCCGCGCTTTCGCTGGGGAAATGCTCTTCAAAGATGGAGCGGTAATAATACTCTTCCTTGTTTTGGGGCGGATTGATCGGGAATCGTTTGGCGGCATTCGCCATCTCTTCATCAGTGACCGACTCGGAGGTTATTTTCTTTAATGTATCGATCCAGCCATAGCCTACCCCATCCGAGAATTGCTCTTTTTGCCGCCAAGCGATCTCCTTGGGCAAGCTGTCGGAAAATGCTTCTCGAAGTATCTTCTTCTCGATGGTCGTACCCGGGCACATCTTTGCCGCCGGATTCAGACGCATGGCCACATCAAGAAACTCTTTATCCAAGAACGGCACTCGTCCTTCTACGCCCCATGCGCAAAGGCTTTTGTTCGCACGCAAGCAATCATATAAATACAATTTGCTTAATTTACGCAGGGTCTCTTCATGGAAAGCCTGTGCGTTCGGGGCCTTATGGAAATATAAATATCCCCCGAATACCTCGTCCGCACCCTCGCCGCTTAGTACCATCTTGATACCCATGCTCCGGATCACACGGGCCAATAAATACATGGGGGTGGAGGCTCGGACGGTAGTGACATCATAGGTCTCGATATGATAAATGACATCTCGTAAAGCGTCCAATCCTTCTTGTATCGTATAATGGATCTCATGATGAACCGTACCGATCGCATCCGCTACTTTACGGGCGGCGATCAAGTCCGGGGCATCTTTCAATCCGATGGCGAACGAGTGGAGTTGAGGCCACCATGCGTCCGCTTTCCCATTGGTCTCGATGCGTTTCGCTGCGTATTTCTTGGCGATAGCAGAGGTGATGGAGGAATCCAAACCTCCGGATAGAAGGACGCCGTAAGGGACATCGCTCATCAGTTGGCGTTTGACGGCGGCTTCCAGCGCATCGTGAAGTTGTTGTACGTCGGTAGGATTATCTTTCACGTTGGCGTAATCCATCCAGTCACGGGTATACCATCTCGTGAGTTTCCGGTCTTCGCTATAGAAATAATGACCGGGGAGGAACGGTTCGTAATGAGTGGCGAAGCCTTCAAGCCCTTTTAACTCGGAAGATACCATCAAGTGCCCCTCGTCATCGTATCCGATGTAGAGCGGGATCACGCCGATCGGGTCACGGGCGATCAAGTAAACCTCTTTCTCCTCGTCATAGAGAGCGAAGGCGAAAATACCATTGAGATCCTCGATGAAATCAATCCCTTTCTTCTTGTATAAGGCGAGGATCACCTCGCAATCGGAGCCGGTTTGGAACTCGTAATCGCCTTTTAACCGTTCTCGTAATTCCTGATGGTTGTAGATCTCTCCGTTGACGCAGAGGATGAGTTTCCCGTCGGGGCTGACCAAAGGTTGTCCTCCGGAGGCGGGGTCTACGATGGAAAGGCGTTCATGGGCTAAGATAGCGGTTTTGCCTTGGTAGATACCACTCCAGTCCGGCCCCCGGTGACGGATTCGTTTACTCATTAATAACGCTTGTTTACGCAGGGCTTGCGCTCTGTCGTGTATATTGAATATCGCTGTTATACCACACATGATAATTGAAAATTGAGAGTTGAAAATTAGTTGGTTTGTAAGAAACGGTCGATGGATCGGGCGACATTACGGCCGGAGGCCATCGCTTTTACGACTAGGCTCGCTCCGCTGACAGCGTCTCCGCAGGCGAATAGGTTGCTGTTGGCGGTATATCCGGCGTTGTCTACGGCGATGTTATCGCGGTTGTCGGTAGCCAATCGCAGTTCTTTGATCAATCCTTCTTGCTCCGGATGCAGGAAGCCCATGGCGAGGAAAACCAGATCGGCCTCGATGATCTCTTTCTTGCCGGTCTGTCTCATTTGCGGACGGCCTCCGTCTGGGGAGGGAACCCATTCGACTTCTTCTACCTCAACCCCTATCAGGTTGTTTTTCTCTCCGATAAAACGGTTAGAGGCTAGGTTCCACCGGCGGATACAACCTTCCTCATGGCTGCTGCTGGTTTTCAGTACTTGGGGATACATGGGCCAAGGTGTCGCCGGATTCTGTCCGACGGGTGGCTGGGGCATGATCTCGATCTGGGTGACACAGGCCGCCCCATGACGGTTCGCTGTCCCTACGCAATCGCTACCCGTATCGCCTCCGCCAATCACTAAGACTTTCTTGCCCTTACAATTGATCTGGCTTTTGGGAGGGATCGGGATGCCTTCTAAGATCCGGTTCTGCTGGCTTAATAACTCCAAGGCGAAATGTACGCCTCTTAAATGACGTCCCTCGATAGATAGATCCCGGGGAACCTCGGCGCCGATCGCTACGCAAACAGCGTCGAAATCTTTCACTACATCTTTCGCTAATATCTCTTTGCCGACCATCGTGTTTACACGGAAAAGAATCCCTTCTTGCTCCATGATGCGGATACGGCGATCGATAATGTGCTTGCCTAGCTTGAAATTGGGGATGCCGAAACGTAGCAAGCCGCCCGGTAACTCATCTTTCTCGAATACGGTGACTTCATATCCTTTTCGGTTCAATTGGTTCGCTACGGTCAATCCGGCGGGACCGCTACCGATCACGGCTACCTTTTTCCCGTTGCGTACCGGTTGGATAGGCTGTACGTATCCTTCCCGGAAAGCGGCTTCCACGATAGCCGCCTCGTTCTCACGGATCGTGACAGGTTCGTCGCAGCTAAGTTTCAGTACGCAGCTTTTCTCGCAGAGGGCGGGGCAGACACGTCCCGTGAACTCCGGGAAATCGTCGGTCTGCTCTAATACGTGATATGCCTCTTTGTAACGGCCTTTGTATAACAAATCTTGCCATTCGGGTTGCTTGTTACCCAGCGGGCAGGCCCAGTGGCAGAAGGGTACGCCACAATCCATGCAGCGGGAGGCCTGCGTACGGCGGTCGCCGCTGTTCAAGGTCTGTTCTACCTCGCTGAAATCATCTATACGTTCGTGGACGGGACGATAGCCCGCCTCTTGTCTATGTATCGTTAGAAATGCTCTTGGGTTTCCCATAGTTCTCTTGTTTTTGTGTAAATATTTAGTAGTCTTTCTGCATCTCCGCAATCTTGCGTTGGAGTTTGCGCATCTGTTCCTCTTGGAGTACTTTCTTGTATTCGATCGGGACGATCTGGATGAACTCATCCACGTACTTGTTCCAGTTATCGAGCATCAATCCGGCCAGATGGCTGCCGGTATGATGATAATGCTTGCGGATCAATTCATGAAGTTCCTTTCGTGAGGTGCTATCCTCGATCAAGGAAAGCTCTACCATTTCCATGTTACAATAGTAATCGAAATCACCATTCTTGTTCCACACGTAAGCGACACCACCACTCATTCCGGCGGCGAAGTTCCGGCCTGTATTGCCTAAGACGACAACCCGGCCTCCGGTCATGTACTCGCAACAATGGTCGCCTACACCTTCCACGACAGCGATCGCCCCGGAGTTTCGCACGCAGAAACGCTCTCCGACCCGGCCGTTGATATAGACCTCACCACTGGTAGCCCCATATAATAAGGTATTACCGGCTATCGTATTGTCTTCCGCTATAAAGGTGGAGCGTACCGGAGGCATTAAGCAGATGTGTCCGCCACTCAATCCTTTTCCGAGATAGTCGTTCGCCTCGCCTTCCAACCGGAAATGTACGCCGTGAGCCAGAAAGGCCCCGAAGCTCTGGCCTGCCGCCCCCTTGAACTTGATATGCAGGGTGTTCTCCGGTAACCCGATGTTCCCGTACCGCTTGGCGATCTCTCCGGAAAGCATGGCTCCTACGGAACGATCGGTGTTGGCTATCGCATAATCCAACGATACTTCCTGTCCGGATTCGATGGCGGCCTTTGCGTGACGGATGATATCCACATCTTTCACGTTGTCGATCGCATGGAGTTGACGGGTGACTTGATGGATGGTCTGCGTGGCGGCTTGTTCCGGTAGATGGATCAAGCGGCTGAGATCCAATAGGTCATGTTTCTCGATATGATCGGAAGGTTTACGCATGAGTAAGTCCGTACGGCCAATGATATCGTCTAGTTTCGTATAGCCTAGCTCTGCCAGATATTCCCGAACTTCACGGGCGAGGAAGGTGAAGAAATTCACCAAATATTCGTGTCGACCATGAAAGCGTTTACGTAATTCCTCATCTTGGGTAGCGACACCTACCGGACACGTGTTCATATGGCATTTACGCATCATCACACAACCTAAAACGATCAAGGCGGAGGTGGCGAATCCAAACTCCTCGGCACCCAGCATCGCCATCAATACGATATCCCGTCCGGTTTTCAATTGTCCGTCTGTTTGCAAGCGGACTTGTCCCCGGAGGCCGTTCATCACTAGTGTCTGTTGAGTCTCGGATAGACCTAGCTCGGGTGGGATTCCGGCGTAACGGATAGAGCTTATCGGGGAAGCCCCCGTTCCTCCTTCCGCCCCGGAGATCACGATCCGGTCCGCTTTAGCTTTGGCTACGCCGGCGGCGATAGTTCCCACGCCACTCTCGGATACGAGTTTCACACTGATCTCGGCTTGAGGGTTCACGTTCTTCAGATCGAAGATCAATTGCGCCAAGTCCTCGATCGAGTAAATATCGTGGTGAGGTGGGGGAGAGATCAGAGAGATTCCCGGGATCGAGTGACGGGTTTTGGCTATGATATCGTTCACTTTATAGCCGGGGAGCTGCCCTCCTTCGCCCGGTTTCGCTCCTTGGGCGACCTTGATCTGGATCTCGTCGGCGTTTACCAGATATTCCGTGGTCACGCCAAAGCGTCCGGAGGCCACTTGCTTGATGGCGGAGCGGAGCGATAACCCGTCCTCACGGGGGATGAAACGAGCCGAGTCCTCACCACCCTCGCCCGTGTTACTGCGTCCGTGTATCTTGTTCATGGCTATAGCTATCGTCTCGTGCGCTTCCCGGCTGATAGAGCCGAAGCTCATCGCTCCCGTGACAAAGCGGCGCATGATCGCTTCTTCCGGCTCTACCTGCTCCAAGGGTATCGGGGTGCGTTGTTTGAAGGTCAGGAAGTCACGCAAGAATATGGGGCTTTCCTTCTCATCAACCACATGGGAATATTCCTTGAATTTCTTGTAGCTCCCCAAGCGGGTAGCCAGTTGAAGCATGGAAATGGTATCCGGGTTCCAAGCGTGTTTCTCGCCATCCTTGCGGAAGGAATAAATGCCTTTATGTTCCAATAAAGAATCCGTGGGGTGGGAGAATGTGTCATTGTGCATGGCGATCGCATCTGCCGCTATCTCTTCCAAGCGGATACCACCGATGTTGCTGGTGGTTCCCCCGAAGTAAGTATCTGCCAGATCCCGGCTTAGGCCGATCGCCTCGAAAAGCTTCGCTCCCCGGTAACTGCGGATCGTGCTGATCCCCATCTTGCTCATAATCTTGAATAAACCCTTGCAAATGGCTTTTACGTAATTCTTCTCGGCAGTCTCGTAATTCAATTGTATCTCTTGCCTGTCTACTAGATCATCCAAGATAGCGAAAGCCATATAGGGGTTGATGGCACTGGCCCCGTAGCCTAGTAAGAGGGCGGCGTGCATTACCTCACGCATCTCGCCGGTTTCCACTACCAGCGCTGTTTGCACCCTTTTCTGCACGGAGATCAGATGGTGATGCACGGCGCTTACCGCTAACAGGGAGGGGATCACCGCTTTTTTCTCATCTACGTTTCTATCGCTTAAAATGATGTAGTTAACGCCGTCGGTGACGGATTGCTCCGCTTGTTTACATAATTCGTCCAAGGCAGCTTTCAGTCCTGCGCATCCTTTCTCTGCGTCAAACAAAGTGGGGAGCTTAACACTTTTAAAGCCCTTATACCGGATGTTACACAGGAGATCCAGTTGCGTATTGGTCAAGATCGGATGGTTCAGCCGAACCATTTTACAGTGGCTCTCGGTTGGAACTAAGATATTGCTTCCCACCGCCCCGATATACTCGGTCAGGCTCATGACGAGTTCCTCGCGGATCGGGTCGATCGGCGGGTTGGTTACTTGGGCGAATTGTTGGCGGAAATAATTATAGAGGATTTGCGGACGGGCGGATAATATGGCCAGTGGCGTATCGTTGCCCATGGAGCCGACCGGTTCCGCCCCTCCCGTGCACATCGGTATGATGATACGTTCGATATCCTCACGGCTGTATCCGAACGTACGCAGTAGCTTGTCGTATTTCTCTACCTTATGAGGAATCTTACGGCCGGATTTCAATTCGTCTAATTCCACCCGGTTTTTCTCCAGCCAAGTACGGTAGGGCTGGGCGTTCGCCAGTTTTTCCTTCAGCTCGCTATCGTAATAAATCTCGCCTTTCTCGGTATCGATGAGTAAGATCTTTCCGGGTTGCAGACGGCCTTTTTCCTTGATCTCGTTAGGCTCGAAATCCATGACGCCGACTTCGGAGGCCACGACCATCATGTCATGTTTCGTGATCAGGTAGCGGGCGGGGCGGAGGCCGTTACGGTCTAGCATGCCTCCGGCGTAGCGTCCGTCGCTAAAGAGTAGAGCAGCAGGCCCGTCCCACGGTTCCATCAAGATGGAGTGATATTCGTAGAAAGCCTTTAGGTCTTCGGAGATCGGGTTCTTCTCGTTGAAACTCTCCGGTACCAGCATCGCCATGGCATGCGGCAGGCTCATCCCGGAGGCCACGAAGAATTCCAATACGTTATCCAGTGAGGCACTGTCACTCATGCCCGGCTGGATGATCGGGCGTATATCGTTGATATCCGGGATTCTGGGGGAGGATAGTACGCTCTCCCGGGCCTCCATCCATCCCCGGTTGCCCCGTATCGTGTTGATTTCCCCGTTATGTGCCAGTAGGCGGAAAGGTTGCGCCAGACTCCAAGTGGGGAAGGTGTTGGTGCTGAAACGTGAGTGTACCAAGGCCAGTCCGCTAGTGAAATAAGGTTGCGTCAGGTCCGGAAAGTAATGGCGTAGCTGCATGGATTCCAGCATGCCTTTGTAAACGATGTTTTTGGTGGAAAGAGACGCTATATAGAAATCATCCTTGGCCGGAAGGTCAGTGGCCGATACCCTTTTCTCGACCCGCTTACGTATGAGGTATAGCTTTAGTTCCAGCTCTTGCTGATCGTTGCAGCCGATGATGAATATCTGCTTGATATCCGGTTCGGTCGCTTGTGCGTCCTTTCCCAAGATTTCCGTATGAACGGGAACTTTGCGTAAGTGCATCAAGGTTAATCCCTCTTTCTCGATCTCCTCGATGAGGATGCTGAGGATACTCGCTTGCTGTTCCTCGTCTTTCGGGAGGAAGATTAGTCCGGTGCCATATTTGCCTTTCTCTGGAACCGGAATTCCTTGCAGGAGGATGAACTCATGCGGGATCTGTAATAGGATTCCCGCTCCGTCACCCGTTTTGTTATCGGCTCCCTCAGCGCCTCGATGCCTCATGTTCTCTAGTACCTTAAGGGCTGATTCGATGATGTCGTGCGATTTCTCGCCGTGGATATTTACTAACATTCCTACTCCACAAGCGTCATGTTCATAAGACGGGTCGTATAATCCTTGTCTGCTATTAAAATGATTCTTGTTTGTTTTCATTTGCTGACCTTATGTTTGTGTATAAATAATTATTGCGTCAATTTGTTTTACAAATATAGGTATTAATGACATAATGTGATTGCTTGCCGGGGCGAAAGAGCGGGAAAAAGATAAGAATATCTTGTCTGATGTTTCTATTTGTAATAATTTACTGGGTTTATTCTTTTTATTTGAAAGGTATTTGGTTTGTGGATTTACTAAATGAAAGATGAGCTAAAAAAGAAGCACCGTCACGTTTTGCGACAGTGCTTTCTATCTGTTTTATCTATTGGGATATTCTCGGATGAAATAGCGGGCTAGGAACTTCCAATTCTCTTGTATGATCGCCTTGCCACGTTCTGGGCTGATAAGGCTTTTCGTTTGCGCGTCGGCCAGCATGCCTCGCTTTACCAGCTCAGGCAGGAAGTAAACGCTGCAATGTTTCACGATGAAGAAAGAGAGCGCTTGCTTGGCGGCACGGTTAGCGTCGTAGAAGGGATTGTTCTCATCCTTGATCAGCTCCACGTCTCGGGTGATGACTTGGGCGCCTTCCTCGGGCGTGGCGTAGATCGCCAGTTTCTTGCCTTGCCAGTCTTCGGGAAGATGGAAGTTCTCGGCGGGGATAAGGCCGGAAGTCTCCGTGATAAATGTTTGTGCATCTTCGGTCTTGTCGAAATAGAGAAGCAGTTTGTCACCTGCGGCTTTGCGGAAAGTCTCGTATTGTTGGCGGTTTTCCTCCAGCATATCGTCGGGCAGGGTGGCTACAGACTCGTCGGCGGTGTTCTGAAATACCGCATGGTCGGGATGCTCGGCGGGCAATATCTTTGCCAGCCATTGCGGGGAGGTCAGACCTAGCAAGGAGGTCTTGCTGGTGTAGGCCATCATACCGTGGCTGTTGACGAGCAGGTTGTTAAGCTGCTCTTGGTTGAGGTCGGGCTGCTCCTTCCAGCGGTCGTGGGCGAAGTCGCTCAGTTCCCGGGCCGACTCAGGCAGGATATAGGATTCGTAATGGAACCATTGCAATAGACGATCGTAATCCTCTTGCCGCTCGTAGCGGGTATCAAGGGCGAAAAGCTTGGCCATGCGGGTATTCTCCGGCGCCGTGGTCCACTCTTTGCAGAACAGGTCGTAGATAAGCATGCCGGTGGATTCGTTGGCAGGGTTGTCCGGACTGACAAAAGTGCCTTTACGATAGCCGTGATACTGCTGGGTATAATGCCAAAGGAGGAAACGCACGTCCTCAAGGTTCACCTCATCGTCGTAATAATGATCGTCCGGAGTGTAGAAGGGGAGGTATTTGCCGTATAGCTCCTTATGGGTAAGGATGAAGGCACGCCAAAGCCCCATGCCGGAGATCACGTCTTCGAAGTAGGCGGCCATGCGGATACAGATCTGCTTTGTTTCCTCGCCCTCGAAGGAGTTTACCAACTCGGTCTTCTCCATGATATCGTAGATACGGTTCGCTATTCCGGTATAATAGGAATCCACGGGAGTGCTTTGTTTATAGGGATGCAACTGCAACCAGTCTTTCGGGAAAATTTTAATGTTCTTCATGTTATTAAATGTCTTTATGCATTCAGGAGTGCAAATGTAGTAAAAATACGTTAGCTATGTCAAACGATAAGGAAAAGTTGCGGTCTTAAAAATGTAACATTTGTTGTCTTCATTGTTATTGGATCTAAACATCTTTGAAATACCGCCCCCGTACTTTTGCGTCGAAATCAAAGATGAAATAATAAGTAGTAAGATAATGGGAAAGAGTTTAAGGGGCAAAAGATTGAAAAGGTTAGGGCTTTTCTGGGTGGGAGTTTTCCTGTCATTCTCTCTATGGGCACAAACAGGGGTTATTTGCGGGACGGTTACGGACGCAAAGATAAAAGAACCGTTGATCGGCGCCTCGGTTGTGATCGAGGGGACTACGGTTGGCGCTATCACGGATATAGACGGTAATTTCCGTATCGAGAACGTGAAACCAGGTACTTATACGGTAGCCGCCTCTTACGTGTCGTACCAAACGCAAACGGTAAAGGATGTTCCGGTAGTCGCATGCCAAGAGGCGGTGTTGAATATCGAGCTTTCCGATGCTAACCTCCAATTACAGAATGTGGTCGTAGTGGCCCAACGGAAATTGGGAACCGAGATGGCCGTATTAAATACCGTACGCAAGAGCCTTCCGGTCGTGAATGGTATCTCCGCCCAGCAAATCAGTAAAACACAGGATAGCGATGCCGCCGAGGTACTACGCCGTATCCCGGGAATCACCATCGTGGACGACCGTTTCATCGTGGTCCGGGGTCTGGCGCAACGTTATAATAATGTATGGCTGAACAATGCCACGACCCCTTCCAGCGAGACGGACAGCCGTGCCTTCTCGTTCGATGTGCTTCCTTCTTCCTTGATCGATAACATGATGATCTACAAGAGTCCCTCGGCCGAGCTTCCGGCGGATTTCTCCGGCGGTTTCGTGCGGGTGATGACCAAGAATATCCCGGACGGGAACACCTTCAACGTATCCTACCAAATGGGCTTTAACACGAACGCCACCTTCCGTAACTTCCAGCTGACGGACGGCACGGCGAAGGACTACCTTGGATTCGGAGCGGACGTGAGAAACCTGCCTTCCTCTTTCCCCGCCCATTTAGGAGAACACTCCACGGATGAGGCGGCAGCCTTTACCCGCCAAATCAACCAACGTTGGGGGATCAACAAGTTCACCGCCATCCCCGACCAGAAGATTTCCCTTACCTCGCACCGCTCTTATGATGTGGGCGGCTGGAAGATCGGAAATATCACGAACTTGAACTGGAGTACCGAGTTCGATTACTCGGAGACGGTGAATAACAACTACATCGCCTACGACGTGAAGAACGACGTATCTCGTCCCCGCTTTGAGTACAACGATATCCGCTATAAAAATACCTCCAAGCTAGGGGCCCTCTTTAACTGGTCATTCCAACGGGATGGCAGTAAATATGAGCTTCGCAACTTTTTCAGCCAGCGTGGCGTTTCCGCTCTGACACAAAGGGAAGGAATGAACTATTATTCCGACAAGGATATCCGTAAATGGGAATCCCTCTATACCGGGCGTACCACTTACTCTGGGCAGATCAGCGGTGTGCATACCTTGCGAGAAAATGTCAACAAGGTGGATTGGACGGTGGGCTATGCCTTCGCCTCCTACCGTGAGCCGGATCGTAAGATCGTGAACTCCATCCTTGACGAGAACCGTACGGAACAGCCGAACTACTATGTCTCTGACCCGATGCGTTATTACCAAGAATTGAAGGATCACAGCGCCTCGCTAGCCGCCAACTACGAACATAAATTCACCGTATCCGATAGGTTCGCTCCTGTTCTCAATGGAGGTGTCTACGGTGAATATAAGAGCCGTACCTTCGCTGCCCGTCGCTTTGGCTACAACCTGTTGGGTAGCGGCTACGACCGGTATGCGGACTGGGATTATACGGAGTTGTTCGCCGACGAAAATATCTCGGCGGATAAGATATGGATGCGTGAGACAACTACGAACAGTGACTCTTATACTTCCGAGAACATGTTGGGAGCCGCCTATGTCTCCGCTAAATTGAACTATGGGGAGGTGCTGAACGCTAATATCGGTGTTCGCATGGAATACTACCAATTGAAGATGGACGGATATAGCTCGGACGGTACTACTCCGGTACACTTGGATAATAAGACGACGGATTTCTTCCCTTCAGTTAATGTTGCCTACAACCTCTCACAAAAACATTTGGTCCGCGCCGCTTACGGTCGCTCGGTCAACCGTCCGGAGTTCCGAGAGGTAGTGCCTTACGTGTACTTCAACTTCGAGCGAGACGCAAACATCGTGGGTAATACGGAGTTGAAGAACGCTTACGCTGACAATATCGATCTTCGTTATGAGTTCTATCCCGCCGCGGGCGAGATGATCACGATCGGCGGTTTCTACAAGCACTTCAAGGATCCTATCGAGGAGACGTACAACGAGGCTGGTTCCGGCCTGCAATATACCTATCATAACGCGAAGAACGCCGAGACCTTCGGCGTAGAGTTGGACGTTAAAAAGAACCTCGACTTTATAGGGCTGCGAGGCTTGAGCTTTGTGTGCAACGCCGCATATATCTATAGCCGTGTCCGTTTCGAGGAAGGGGCACCGGAGCGGGATCGCCCTTTGGCAGGGCAATCCCCCTACTTGGTTAATGCCGGTTTTTTCTACCAGTACGATGACAAGGGGATTTCCGCCTCCCTGCTCTATAACCGGATCGGGAAGCGTATTGAGTCGGTCGGTGTCCCGATGCAGAACCAGGACGAGGATATCCCTGATATATATGAGATGCCCCGCAACTCGTTGGATCTTACTTTCTCGAAGAAGATTGGCAAGATTGTCGAGATCAAGGCGGGAATCCAGGATATATTGAACTCCAAGGTCGAGTACAAGCAGTTCGTGAAACTGACAGACGACAAAGGCGGCAAGAGCGAGCGTGAGCAACTGATCCGCAGCTATCGCCCGGGAGTGGATATCAATATCGGTGTTTCCCTTAGGTTTTGATGTTTAATTGAATATATATATATTACAAACAAAATGTTTTTATTATGAACAGATTTCTCTTAAAAGGTTTGGCCTCTGTGTTAACGATGGCCGTTATGTTTGGGACTGTATCGTGTAGTGATGACGATGATAAACCTGATGGCTCCGTAGCCGTATCGGCTGTGGCAGTCAGTCCTACTACCGCTACTATCAAGGTGGGCGAATCCACTACCTTGTCCGCGACTATTACTCCAAGTGACGCTACGGATAAAACGGTTACATGGAGTACTTCCGATGAAAAGGTAGCGACTGTTGATGCCGGTAAGGTAACAGCCGTGGCCGAAGGTTCCGCTACGATTACTGTAACTACGAAGGATGGCGGTAAAACGGCTACTTGTACCGTGACTGTCTCTAATGATGCTCCGTCTTCCAAAGAGGTGATATTGGAAGGAAATATCACGGCTGATCTAACGATCAACGCTGCCGACAAGAACTTCATGAAAGGCTTCGTATACGTGAAATCAGGCGCTACATTGACTATTGAGGCTGGTTCTGTTATCAAAGGTGTGTCCGTTAGTCCGGGCGAGAAAGCCGCTTCCTTGATTATCGAGCCGGGCGCTAAGATCATCGCCGAAGGTACTGTTGACAAACCGATCGTCTTTACGTCCGATAAAGAGCCGGGTAAACGTTTGACAGGTGACTGGGGCGGTCTGATTATTTGTGGTAACGCTCGTGTGAATCGTACCAATCAACCAACTATCGAAGGAGGACCTGGTACATTATATGGAAATACGACCTCCGATGAGTTTAATGCGGAAAGTTCCGGTAAATTGAAATACGTTCGTATCGAGTTCGCCGGTTATCCTTTGGAGCCAGACAAGGAAATCAATGGCTTAACCTTCGGCGGCGTTGGTAGCGGCACGGAAGTGGAGTTCGTTCAGGTTTCATTTTCGAACGATGATTCTTACGAATGGTTCGGTGGAACGGTAAATGCCAAACACTTGATCGCTTACAAAGGCTGGGATGATGATTTCGATACAGACTTCGGTTATACGGGTAAACTGCAATTCTTGTTGAGCGTACGTGATAAGAATATCGCTGATACTTCAGACTCTAACGGTTTTGAATCTGATAACGACGGTGACGGTTCTTCCAACACTCCGCTTACCAAGCCGGTCTTCTCCAACGTAACCTTGATAGGTCCTTTCTATGGCAAGGTATCCGATAAGACACAGGCTGAGGTGGAAGCCAAGACAGCCGACGCTGCTAACGGTGCCAAGGGTGGTAAATTCCAGGCAGCCATGCACCTGCGTCGTAATACCAGCTTGAATGTTTACAACTCCGTATTCACCGGCTGGCCTTACGGACTTCGTGCTACTGATAAGAAAGGTACGGCAAACGATGGCATCGCCATCAAGAATGTGATCTTTGCTGGTATGTGGAAGAACTTCTATGAGGATGATAAGGTAAGTGAGAACTTCTTCAATCTTGCCGGTAGCAACACGACTCTGGCAACGACCAACGAGATTATCTCTAAAGATGGTGATTACTCTTCTGTCGTAGCTTCAGCTGTGCAAGGCGCTGAATTTGTCGATGAGGTATTGAACAACAGCTTCTTCGAAAAAGTAACTTACAAAGGTGCTTTCGACGGAAAGAATGACTGGACTGCCGGTTGGACTAATTGGGATCCTCAAAATACCGAATATTAATCAAGCTTGGCATTGAATAGGTTGTGAATTTGTTAAAGGCACTGAGGTATCCGGAAAGATCCCTCGGTGTCTTTTTATGTATAATTTAGATAAGAATGTATCATGAATAAAAAGCTATTGTTACTTTCCGCTTTTTTGGCGGGAGCCTCTTGGACCGTGCTGGCGCAAGACTTGGTATTGAGCGAGGGACAGTATTATACCGATGAGACACAAACCACCCCGTATACGGGCCGCTATACGGAATTCTATGAGGATGGCATGCTCAAGATGGAGCTGTACCTGAAGGATGGCCGTCCCGAGGGAACCTATGTGATCTATTATCCGGATGGCAAGATCGCCGAGGTGCGTTCCTACTATCACGGGATCTTCCATGGTGAATGGCGCACGTATAGCGATAACGGCCAGCTGATCGGCCTGGCTTCTTATAAGGAAGGGCAAAAGGACGGCCCTTGGCGTATCTGGAGCGATAAGGGAAATTTGTTGTATGAGATGTTCTATACGGCAGGGAAGAAATCTGGTGTCTGGCGTAGCTGGGATGAGGAGGGGAATCTGCTTTCCGAGGAGAATCAATAGGAATAATTGCCGTTTACATACCGTTGTAACGACATTTACCTCTAATGGTAAATGTTTTTTCCTCTAGAGGTAAATGTCGTTACATCAGTATGTAAACAGTTTTACCTCTAGGTGAAAATACTTTTACTTCTTGATGAAAATATTGGTAAATGTAATTGAGTGGAAATCAGCATGCTTACTCCTCATCCTCTTCTCCAAAGTCGAACTCGAAATCGAATCCGTCATCCATGAATTCCGGCTCAGTGAATTGCTCCAGTTCACGACGGTCTTTCTTGGTAGGACGTCCGAGACCTTTCGCACGGTTCACGAAACCGGAGATACGGTTCATCTCCAGAATCTCATACTGATCCGGGGTTGTCACGTTCTCCAAGTAATTCGGGACGAGCTTCGCGCCCACACGATTCTCGATCAATCCGATTACCTTAAAAGAGAAGGTGATCGGCGGTTTACGCACTTGGATCACATCGCCAACCTTGATCATGCGGGAAGGTTTGATCGTTACTCCACCTATCATGATACGCCCTTTCTTGCAAGCTTCCGCGGCTATCGTGCGGGTCTTAAAGATACGGGTCGCCCACATCCATTTATCGATACGTACCTCGTTCATATCTGTATTCTCAGTCTCTTTTTATTTATTATTAAATTGATTCATCGTAATCTGGATGCCGGCGAGGCAGAAGCTCTTGATGATCTCTGTCGCACGATCCAATATCTCTGGCATCAATTGCAATTCCTCCGGGGGAAATTTCCCTAGCACGTAATCGATCTGTCCGCCCCGTGGAAAATCGCTGCCTATGCCGAAACGAAGGCGGGAATATTCCTGCGTATTCAATAACTGGGCGATATTCTTCAACCCGTTATGCCCGGCGTCGCTACCCTTTGGTTTCAGACGTAAGGTTCCGAATGGCAATGCCAGATCATCTACGACAATCAATAGATTTTCCACGGGAATGTTCTCTTTTTGCAACCAGTACCGAACGGCGTTGCCGCTGAGGTTCATAAAGGTATTCGGCTTTAGCACGATCAAGTCACAGTTTTTCACCCGTATGCGTGCGATTGCCCCGTATCGCTCCTCAGTGAAATTGCCTCCTACGCTCTCTACCATATGGTTGACAACCCGGAAACCTATATTATGACGGGTTCCCCAATATTCGGAACCGATATTACCAAGTCCTGTTATCAAATATTTCATTATCCTCGAATCTATAAAAGAAAGGGGAAGAACATTCTATGAATATCCTCCCCTTCATGTATTGTAATAATGTTTTTACCTCAGATTATCCTTTAGCCTGAGCACCACGAGCGGCACGAGTCAATTGAACGGCGCAGACAACAGCGTTTTTAGCGTTCATCAATTCAAGACCTTCGAAGTGCAAAGCACCTACCTGCATAGTCTTACCTAAGCCAAGGTGATCCACATTAATCGTCAACTTTTCAGGGATTTGATCGTATATAGCTTTCACTTTCAGTTTTCTCATTTGAAGAGACAACTTACCACCGGCTTTAACACCTTCTGCGTGACCTTCCAAAACAACCGGAACTTCCATTACTACGGCTTTGTCCTTAGATACTTCCAAGAAGTCCATGTGAAGGATCTCGTCAGTTACAGGTTGGAACTGCATGTCCTTAACGATAGCCATCGTCTTGTTACCGTCAATGCTTAACTCAACAACGAAAATCTCCGGAGTGTAAACCAACTTACGAACGGCTTCTTTTGTAACCGTGAAGTGAGTTACTTTTTCGCCACCGTATAATACAGCGGGAATTTCATTGTTCTTACGCATTGCTTTCAAGGCTCTTTTCTGATCAGCGGAACGAGCGACGATCTCTCTTCCTTTTCCTTCTAACTCAAATGTCTTCATTTTCTTTAATTTTTGTGTTACTCAAAATTAGTTATTTTGCTTCCTAATTTCCCATCACACGGTACGGGGCTAAAAAGCGGTGCAAAGATACGATTTTTGTTTGATGTGACAAATATTTCGCATGTTATTTGTCGGATTGTCGATCTAGCTTCACTAATTTCGTGGTTCGCATGATCCAACGGACAAGGCCGTGGGGGAGGAGCATTACGAGGGGTGTGCATATTTTGTTGAAGAGACCCGGTAATAGGGAAGCCCGGTGGTGAAACAAGGCATTAATCCCTTTTTTAGCCAGTTTTTCCGGACGCATCATGATACCTAGGCGGATCGCTAAAATCTTTAAGTTGTCGCTTAGGTTATATAAATTCGTGGCGACGGCACCGGGACAAAGTACGGTTACGCTTACTCCATAATCCAGTAACTCCGAACGCAAGCCTCGGGAGAAGCTTTTCAAGTATCGCTTGGTGGAAGCGTACAGCGTAATTCCCGGATAAGGTAGCCAACAAGATAGGGATGACATATTGAGGATATATCCATGACGCCGTTTCTTCATCTCCTGACCGAAATAATAACAAAGCTGGGTAGGAGTGGTCACGTGGAGGTAAAGCATTTTCTCGACGATGTTGGCCTTAGCTTGTAAGGTCTCGCAGAAAAAAAACATACCGGCGTTATTGACCAATACCTCTATTGGGATGTTTTTCTCTTGGCAAGTATCATATAGCTCCTTGGCCGCCCCGGGGATCGCCAAATCACGATAAAGCGGCAAAACTTCTATACCATATTTCTCGGAGAGAAACTCACCTTTCTCCCGGATCGCCTGCTCCTCATTGCTGACGATCACTAACTGATAGCCTCGTGAGGCTAGTTCCTCGGCATAGGCGAGACCTATTCCGGAGCTGGCCCCCGTGACTAAAGCCCATTTCTTTTCCATTATTTATATTCAAGCCTTTTGATTTCACGTACGATACATTCCGGAAGACCTTTCACGTTCTTATGACAGACCATATCCTCACTATACATACGGGCGATACAATAGTTGCTATGCCCACAATCGCAACGGGCGTGCTCGTCTTCTTTCATACGGTTGACGAAGCCCGGCTCGTTCATCTTCTTTCGTGCCATGGCCACAAACTCGAACCCGTCGTTCAGTACCTCCTCGATCTTGTCTCTGGAGACCAATCCTCCTACGTAAATAAGAGGTAAATGTAAGGCTTTGCGGAATTTCAACGCATCTTCAAGGAAGTAAGCCTCCTTAAACGGTTCCGAGGGAATCATATATTTACCCACCATGCGGATTCCAATCGGTAGATAGCCGCGAGGCATATAATACGCCATCGTACGGATCGGCATTTCTCCCCGCATTACATACATGGGGGCACGGCTCACGAATCCGCCGCTTAGTACTAAGGCATGCGCTCCGCATTGGTCTTGGAGTGTACGGGCTACTTCTAGGCATTCGTCTATTTCAAGTCCTCCCTTGAACCCGTCCCGCATATTGGTCTTTACGGTTACGGCCATGTCGGAACCTGCTGCTTTCATCACCTCTTCCATACACATTCTCATGAAGCGCATACGGTTCTCAAGGCTTCCTCCATATTCGTCTTTCCGGTGGTTGGTATACGGGGAAAGGAATTGGCTGATCAGATAACCATGCCCGGCATGGATCTCGACAGCGTCCATACCTGCCTCACGTGCCAATCGTACGGCCTCACCGTAGGCACGAGCCATGGAAGCGATCTCGGATTGTCTCATACCTCGTACGATCGTGGGAGAGTAGAGGTTGAAACCGCTGGACGCTGAAATAGGCGTGCATCCGCAAATCCGCTTATGCGACATATTACCACAATGGCCTAACTGGATGGAAGCGGCGGCTCCCTCTTTATGGATAGCGTCGGTGAGCTTGCGGAGGCCGGGAATAATATCCGGACGCACAGCTGACGCTCGAACGACAAGCCGCTTTGCGTCACGGCGGCATAAGCTATGTTCGTCATGCCGATCCCTCCGGCGGCTACGGATGTGTGATAGTTGAATAACTGCTCCGAGGGAGCGTTTCCCGGGCACATACTCTCGAATGCGGCGGCCCGGATCGTGCGGTTCCTAAGTGTTAGCGGACCGATCTTACCGGGTGTAAACAGGATTGATTTGTCCATATCAATAGATTAATATAGTTGTTTCGAAAAATTAAGTTAGATGGTTTTCTCTATATTCCAGACGAAGGCCCGAAGCCCTTGCGCTTCCGTTTCCTTGTCTAAGTTGTGTAGGATTTCCAGAAAATGATCGACCTTCTCGTCTTCTACCATCGTAAGGATAGCTGAATTCAAGGTAGGCCAAGCGTGATTGCCGTAATGTGGCTCGCCTGTTTTACTTCCCCGTCCTTGCACGACATCCCAATAGGTAAAACCTTTAAGGTTATTACGGTCCATGATACTGACGATAGCTTCGTAATACGCTTGATTGAAAGATATAAATATCGCTTTCATATAGTTGTTTTTTATGAGATCGCATATCCGTAGGGAAGCTTTTCTTACGATGGGCATTCAAGCCTGCTTATTATGGGCATCGTAAGCACCTTACAATGGGCATTGTTATGACCTAACAATGCCCATCGAGGTTTGCTTGGCCTCGGCTTCCCTATGGTACGCAAAGATAATTAATTATTTCGTAATGCCTTTCTTATTTTGCGGCGTCTTCGTTTTACGCCGTTGGCGGCGAATACGGCATAGACCGTCGGAACAATAATCAAGGTAATCAAGGTGGATACGGAAAGACCCCAAGCCACGGTCATACCCATCGAGCGCCACATCTCGGAACCCTCGCCGGTTCCCACCGCCATCGGGATCATACCCAAAACGGTCGTCAACGTTGTCATCAATACCGGGCGAAGACGGGATTTTCCGGCAGTCACTACCGATGTGATAATACCCATGCCACGCTCCCGACATAAGATCGTATAGTCGATCAGCACGATACCGTTTTTAACCACGATACCCATCAACATGATCACGCCGATCAAAGCCATAACGCCCAATGGTGTCTGCGTGACCGCCAATCCCAATACGATACCTGTAAAGGCGAACGGGATAGAGAACATGATCACGAACGGGTCTACCAACGACTCGAACTGGGCAGCCATCACGATGAATACCAAGATGATGATCAATACCATTAAGATACCCAAATCGGTAAATGTATCCTGCTGATCTTCGAATGTTCCACCCAACTGCCAACTTACGTCGGATGGGATATCCATTTGTTTCAACTCGTTCCGGGCGGCGGCAACCAAGTCGCTCAATGCCGCTCCCTTACCCGCTACGGCAGATACGGTGATCACACGCTCACGGTCTTTACGCTCGATGGTCGGGGGAGTCATACGTTCCACTACCTTGCCTAAATCACGGATGCGGATGCCTTTGCCCTCATTGTTATAGATCAAAATATTCTCAAGATCCTCTACGGACTCACGGAACTCTGGGGCGTAACGTACCTTGATATCATACTCATCTCCATCCTCACGATATTTTGAAGCGGTGGAACCATTTACACGGTTTCGGAGATACATAGAGGCGGTTGTTACGTTCAGCCCGTTGATGGCCAGTTTCTCCCGGTCGAAGTCGATCTGGTATTCCGGGATATAATCCTCACGGCTGATATTTACTTGCGAGCATCCTTTTACATTTCTCATACGACGGGCGATCTCATTCGCCACGGCATCCGTCTGGGCGAAATCAAAACCATAGATCTCGATGTTAACCGAGGTCTCTCCACCCATAGAACCTTCCTGCCCTCCGGCGAGTACCTCGAATTTCTTGATCTCGCTGTATTGGGCTAAGTCCTGCCGCATCAACTCGCAAATCTCGGTAAGACCTCTCTCACGGTCGCCCACGCTAGTTAGGTTTATATTGAATTCGATAATATGCGTACCGTTATTGCTTAGCTGGGCGAAGGTATTATCCGTATCCGCCGTACCTTCCGTGAAGTTACTGATTAGGATCTCCGGATATTTCTCACGGAACTTCTTGTCGATGTCGAGAGCTAACTCACGGGTAATATCCTGCCGTGTACCGATCGGCAACTCAATCGTTATGCCGATGCGTGCGTTATCTTGTGTCGGGAAAAATTCCGTCTTGATAACCGGGATCAGCATCATACTGCCGATGAAGATCAGCGTAGCGCCTACGATCACCGTTTTCCGGTGGCGTACGGCCCAGTTCAAGAAGCGTCCGTAACCGCGATCCAAGGCGTTCAATCCCTTTTCGATAGGCGTGAAGAACATCCGGTACAATTTACCCTTCTCCGGTTGCTGGCGTAATAACTGTGAGCAAAGCATCGGGGTCAATGTCAAGGCGCCTACCGTAGAAACGATCATGATGATACTAACGATCCATCCCAACTGCTTAAATAAGATACCCGCCATACCCGTAACCATCGTCAACGGCAAGAACACCGCTAACATCGTAAGGGTGGAGGCGATAACCGAGATAGCCACCTCGTTCGTGGCGTGTACAGCGGCCTGTTTCGGCTGGCTACCCCGCTCGATATGGGTCGTTACGTTCTCCAATACCACGATAGCGTCGTCCACCACCATACCGATAGCGATAGAAAGTGAGCTCAATGAGATAATGTTTAACGTATTGCCCGAGGCCAGCAAATAAGCGAAAGAAGCGATCAAGGAGATCGGGATGGTTAAGATAATGATAAACGTAGCCCTCCAGCGTCCCAAGAACACGAATACCACCAACATAACGATGATAAAGGTAATCATGATCGTCTCTTTCAAGCTATCGATCGTATTCAAGATATTCGTGGAAGTATCCATGATTACGTCCAGCTTCACGTCTGAGGGTAAGCTAGCCTGTATCTCCGGAAGTTTCTGGTGTACCTTCTTGGCGATGTTCACCGAGTTCGCTCCGGACTGTTTCTGTATGACGATCATACCACCTTTCGTGCCGTTGTTGAACGTTTCTTGCGCACGTTCCTCGATACTGTCCTCTACACGGGCCACGTCACGCAGATATACGTTCTTTCCGTTCTGGCTACCGATCACTAGGTCTAGCATCTGCTTAGCGTCCGTGAATTCTCCTTGAACACGCAAGGAGTAGGTATTAGAACCGATATCTACGCTACCTCCCGGTGTATTCCGGTTCTCTTGCGCGATGATGGTAGAGATACCTTCGATGGTCTGGCCGTAAGCCTCCAACTTGTACGGGTCGCAATACACTTGCAACTCACGGATCGGCGTACCGGAGATAGACACGGCACCCACGCCACTGATACGGGCCAATGGGTTGGATACCTTATCGTCCAAGATCTTGTAAAGAGCGTTCGTGCTCTCCTCCGCGGTCACGGAAAGGATCAAGATAGGGATATCGTCCGTACCGAACTTGAAGATGATCGGATTCTCTACGTCATCGGGTAGGGAAGACTCTACCATGTCCAGTTTGTCGCGGACATCGTTTGTGGCGACATCGATATCGATGCCATAATTAAATTCCAACGTTACGATCGATATATTCTCACGGGATTGCGACGTGATATGCTTCAAGTCGCTTACGCTATTCAACACGTTTTCCAAGGGCTTCGAAACATTCATCTCGATATCCGAAGCGCTGGCGCCGGGATAGGCCGTCATCACCATGATGGTGTTCGTCTCTATCTCCGGAAGCAAGTCCACTGATAACCTGCTTAAGGAAAAAAGTCCGAAGATCACGATCGCCACAAATACAAGGGCGGTCGATACGGGCTTTCTTACCGCTGTTCCATATAAACTCATAGTCTGTTATTCGTTTTCGATTTCAACTTCCATACCGTTCGTCAGGCGGCTTTGCCCGGTGATAACCACTTGGTCGCCATCCTCCACTCCGGATATGATCTCATATTTATCACCCATACGGCGTCCTAGCTCCACCTTCTGGTAGGATACCTTGCCGTCTTTGCATACATAGATATACCGGTCGCCGGCGCCTGATTGTTTTACGATAGAGCGATCCGGGGCCACCACGTGATCCATATGGCCGAAACTCATCGTCACCCGGGCGAACATACCCGGTCGCACTCGCTCATCCGAGTTGGCGATCTTGATCTCCACAGGGAACGTGCGGGTAGCGGGATCGATCGTCGGATAAACCAAGTTGACTTTACCCTTGAAAACCTCGTCTCCGTACACATCCAGCCGGATATCTACCTCATGGCCTTTCTTCACTTTCGTAAAAAGACTCTCGGAGACATTCACCATTAATTTGACCGGACGGATTTCCTCCACTGTGTAGATTGGGTTTCCGCCGCTGTACATATCGCCGCTATCGTAGTTGCGGGCAGTTACGATTCCGCTGATCGGGCTTAGCAATTGGGTGTTCTCCACCAAGTTTTTATACGTCTCTCGAGCCACTTCCAAGGAAGTCTTTTGGGCATCCCAAGCGGATTTGGAAGCACCACCTACCTTATACAACTCGTCGATACGTTTGAACTCGATCTCTTGGTTGTCCAATTGTATCTTCGCTTGCTTTAGGCTGGTAGCGTCCATCTTGGCTAATAACTGCCCGGCTTTTACATGGTCGCCTACCTCGGCGAAGATTTTCTCGATACGGAATGGGGTTTGGGGAGCGATATTATTTTTGATATTCGCTTCCACCGTAGCGGTAAATTCACTGAGTTGCTCCACGTCTTGAACAGAGACCGTCTCCACTTTCACCTTTACTTTCTCATTCTGTGTTTCCGTGGCTTCCTCACTCTTATTACCCGAGCAAGACATCAGCAGGGCCAATGTAGCTATCGGTATTACTTTCAGCATTTGACTTGTCTTCATATAATTGTTCCTAATTATTATCTATTAAACTTTCAATTTTTAATTTTCAATTCATCTGTTCGTTACCCAATACTTTCTCCAGATCCGCCTTCGCTACCATATAGTCGTAGATAGATTGGTTGAAGTTCAATCGGGCCTGCGTCAAGGCAAGTTCGGCATCGTTCATCTCCAGCCATGTACCGGCTCCGGTGTCGTACCGTTTTTGCGAGATCATATATCCCCGTTCCGCTTGCTCGACTCCCTTTTGGGCGGCGTCGAACTTCTTGATACAGGTATTCATATTATCTATGTACTGTTTAACGGCCAACTGCAAATTGCGCTTGGTATCGTCCCGTTGCAGGTTTAATTGGTCGATGGAGACTTTCGTCTGCTTTACCTTATAAAATTTACTACCTCCGGAGAAGATAGGAACCGATAACGTGATACCGATCATCGAATAGGGGTTCCATCTGTAATTCTTGAACTTGAAGTCATTGTTCATGGCGCTCCATTGATATAGACCGGTCAGCGACAAGGTCGGCAGATAATCGAATTTCTGCATGACCAGCGTCTTTTTCAGCTGTTCCGCCTGAAGGTCTAATTGTTTCAAGTCCGTATTCTCGGATAAGGTTGTATCCGTGGATAGATAGTCGGCGAAGAGGCTGGACTTGAAATCCGTCAGTTGTCCGTCGCAATCGATATTTAAATCCAGATCCATGCCCAATAACGCTTTTAACTGCCATTTAGCCAAGGTAAGGGAGTTCTCTGCCTGCAACAGATTAGGCTCTGTATTCTTTACCGTCACATCGGCACGTATCAAGTCGTATTCAGCTACGGTTCCCTGTTCATACTTCCGTTTGATATCCAGATAATTCTCCATGGCATTGTCGTAACTTTGCTTGAATACCCGGTAAGAGTCGCTTGCCAGAAGGACGGCGTAAAAGCTCTTTTTCACTTGGTTCACCATCGCTATTTTAGAAGAGCGAGCTTGCTCCACCGCCAATTCCACGTCTAAGGCCGAGATACTCAAGCTTTTCCATAAGGAGGCGTTCACCAGTGGCATGGAAGCGTTGAAGCCCAAGCTCCAGTTGTTGCTACGTCCTACCTCGAAGCCCTCGTCCATACTCGACATGTCCGTGCCTTCGGGCAAGCTGCCGCCTCCCATGTCACCCATGTCGAAATCCATATACATCACCTGTTTCTTCAAGGTACGGTTGTAGTCCCCCGCAAAACTGATCTGCGGAAATAGAGAAGCGTACGAGCCTTTACGTGCGTACTTTTTCTTCTGTATTTCTTTATCGGCAACTTTTACGGTCGGGTTCTCGCTAAGGGCGATCTCTAGCGCTTTTCCAAGATCCAGTTTCAGGGTGTCTTGAGCCAGAACCGGTCTCGCCGCCAGAAAAGGCAATACCATAAATGTGACCAACATCATTTTTCTACTCATCAATAATCGTTTCATTTAGGATAGATTTTGTCTGTGATTAAACTCATTAAGTGTTCGCTATAAATCATAGGATTGTTTGAGATCGAATCGGTCTAGGATCGCTCTTCCCTTCTCGGTACTGATCCCTTTCAGGAATGTGAGGAGGATCGTGTTGTATACCTCGGTGATGGAATGCTTGCAGAAGACATTGGAAGGCCGCAACATCTTCGTCTGCTCTTTCACCAGTAAGGCCATGATCTCGAAGTTGATCCCCTTTTGGAACACGCCCTCTTTAACGCCTCGTGTGAACAAGTCCATACACCTCTTACCCATTCTCGCTTTATTCATCTCTATTTTTTGTTGGGCTTTCGGATATTTCTTCAAGTCCTCGTAAAACTTCTCGTTGAACCATCTCGGGTTTTTCATCATCTCCTCATAGAAGAGCAGGATTACTTCCAAGGCATTGAAAGGTTCTTTTTCCAATCCTGTCAGATATTGTCCGAGCGATTCGGTATTGTGATCGATCCCCTCGATCAGCAAGGTTTCCTTGTCCTCGAACGACTCGTAAAGTGTACGCTTGGAGATGCCAGCCGCTTTCGCTACATCATCCATACTCACACTCTTGATGCCATATTGAGAAAAAAGATCGAACGCCGTATTAATAATCTGTTCTTTTATCATATTCTTTTTTGTTACGTCAAAAGTAGCCGGGGCAATCCCTGTATACAAGTAAAAAGCGCTGACTCGTCCGTTGGAATCGACCAATGACCGGATATTCCCGTCGAATCTATTCGCAAAGGTCTGATATATTTAGAAAACCAGAAAGGTTTATACTGTTACGGTATTGGTATGGAATGAAACAGGATATTGTCAAAAATTCTTGTTATTCGTTCAATTTTGGATGAAAATTGGTTAAAAACGAAATAGTGGGTGGTCTTTGGCTTTTTATTTCTATCTTTGTCCGAGGTGATAATAAAAATCTACAGATAGATATGAAAAATTTACCTTTAATTGAAGTCACTGAGTTAATCAAGGGAATTGAGTCCAGCGACAACTTTCAAGATGATTTATCGATAGCGGATCTGAACGGAGATTTGATTAATTACGAGGAAAAAAGGCTGGAGCATTCCACCCCGATGCGTTTAAATGCCTTGTTGATGATCTTGGTACAGGAAGGTACTGCTGATATTTCGGTAGACTATATTCCATATAAGATAGAGAAGAATACGTTTATAACCTTGATGCCGACTCATATCATACAGGTATCGAAAGTGAGCAAAGATTTGAGAGGGCGTTTGTTGATCGTGTCCAGATCTTTTCTGGATGGATATACTACCCCGGCAGGGAAAAAGAACTCTATGGTGCATTATATGCAGATCCGTAAGAATCCATGTGCTGCGATGAGTGCCGAGGAGACTGAGCATATATCCGGCCAATTCTCCATCTTACGGGAAAAGATGAAGCTGCGTACCCATTTTTTCCAGAAGGAGGCTCTCCAAAACGCCTTAGTCGGTTTCTTTATCGAGTTGGCTAATATCTTTATGGGTAAGAAGGAGCTGATGACGGCACCTACACTCTCCCGGAAGGAGGAGCTTTTCGAGCAGTTCCTGCAATTGCTTTTCGAGCATTGCAAGGAGCAGCACGTCGTTACTTTCTATGCCGAGAAATTATTTATTACCCCACAGTATCTTTCGCTTATCTTGAAAGAGCTAACGGGTAAATCAGCGAATAAATGGATTGACGACGCCTTGATCGTCGAGGCCAAGATGCTGTTGAAGGCCCCGCAAGCCACGGTTCAGCAAGTAGCGGATATACTCCACTTCTCCGATCAATCCACTTTCGGTAAGTTTTTCAAGAAGCATATGGGTATATCACCCATGGAATACCGGAAATCATAATCCGGTATTTTCTATACGCTTGCGGAACTTATACCAGTTGATCAACTCACAAGCCCCGTAGAAAATGCTGGCTACACCGAAGATTACGAATGTATTTGCCGCCGCCCCGAACGGGTAGGCAAGAATCATTACTCCGGTTATCAAGATCAAAGCCGGCATCAGGTAGAACCCCAACGGTACATTGCTCCATTTCCTTGCGGATATCAATGAAACCAATTGCTGTACACCGGCAATTACCAATAAGGCTCCGAGTAAGTACATTAATATATTCACGAAGAACTCGGGCATGATCACCAACCACGCTCCGAACAGTACGCTTCCCGCTGCCTCGATAGGAAACATCGGTTTCTCCCCGTTCTCGTTCTTCGGTCGGGTGAAATAGCTGAGGATAGCGAATAATCCCGGTAAAATGAATAGTATACCGATCGTGATAACCAGATAGGTTATGGCTGCTTCCGGCCATAATACCAAAACAAACCCTAATACCATCGCGAATGCGCTACGTAAAACCGCGCCATTAATAGATCTCATATGTTTTTATTTTAGATTTCACTTATAATATGACAAAGGTATATATTCTTTCCGACTTTTTTTACCTTTGTGCGCCATAAAGCAGTATCAGGAAAAACATCGAAATATATCCCTCTTGAATGCATGCTTCGCGTAAAAAGACAAACTTGAAATCATCTAACGAATAATAATACTAAAACAAAAAATGAAGCGTATAGTTTTTTTGGATTACGTGCGTGTGTTTGCGTGCTTCCTTGTCATGGTTGTCCACGCCAGTGAAAACTTTTATGGAGCTGAGGGCTCCACGGATATGGTGGGACCGCAATCTTATCTGGCCAATGAGGCTGATCGGTTGTGGGTAGCCGTATACGATGGTTTCTCACGCATGGCGGTGCCATTGTTTATAATTGTCTCCGCCTTTCTTCTTGCGCCGATGAAGGCAGGGCTGACCTCTTGGCAATTCTACCGTCAGCGTTGTATTCGCATCTTACCGCCGTTTTTCATATTTATGATACTATACAGCACTTTACCCTTGCTGTGGGGGCAGATAGATGCCGAGACATCATTGAAAGATATATCGAGAATATTCTTGAACTTTCCTTCACAGGCCGGACATTTGTGGTTCATGTACCCTTTGATCAGCCTCTATTTATTTATACCCGTAATATCGCCATGGTTGAATAAAGCCACGGCGAAAGAAGAGCGTTTTTTCATCGGCTTGTTTCTGTTGTCGACCTGTATGCCCTATCTCAATCGTTGCTTCGGCGAGGTGTGGGGACAATGTTTTTGGAACGAATACCATATACTGTGGTACTTCTCCGGTTATTTAGGATACCTCGTACTGGCACATTATATACATGTCCATCTTACATGGAACCGTTCTAAACGTCTGGTTATCGGAATCGCCTCGATGGTCGTCGGTGCCTTGCTGACGATTTATTCCTTCTATGTCCAAGCGATACCCGGAGTAACTCTTGTCACACCTGAGATAGAGATCGGATGGGCTTTCTGTACGATTAACTGTGTGCTTCTTACGGCGGGTACGTTCCTCGCTTTTACTTGCATAGGCAATTCGAAATCTCCACGACTCATAACAGAGATGTCTAAACTCAGCTACGGTATGTACCTTATGCATATATTTTGGCTCGGATTGTGGGTAACGGTGTTTAAGCACGACTTAGCCTTGCCTACTGTCGCCGCCATACCATGTATTGCGGTAAGTACATTTATCTGCTGTTATGTGGCGACAAAGATTATCTCATTAATACCGGGCAGTAAATGGATTATAGGATGAATATAGGATAGCTCTGTCATTTGGCGCGGTTACTTTGTAAACAAGATGATAAGATTACCTGTTATTTGGAAAAAATCGTATATTTACGATATTCAAATAAATCCCGGGTAATAATGATGACGAGAACAGTTTTTATACTTTTGATATCGAGCCTTTGTACGCTAAGTTATTGTACGCCGAGGACCGAGCCTGCTCAAACCGAGGTCTTAACTCCTGTGGATTCTATATCGAAGGATTCCGCTGTGATCATGGAGACTTTGCCTCCCCATATCGAAATAGAGAAAGAGCTGCTTTACGATAAGCATACTTTAGAAGATACTTACCTCTATAAAGATACGACACGGGAGTTCCAGTGGGAGAAAATGAAAGAAAGATTATCCTTATTGGAGTCGATCCAAAAGGAGCCGTCTCAATGGGCGATCTTGCAGAACTATAAAAACAGGAATGGAGAGGCTCCTCTTGTAAAAGTCTTCAAGAGAGATGCCTATAAGAGGGTTTCCGATACGCTTGGTGTAGAACGCTATCAATCCGTCCCGCTTTATTTGCTGACTGATACCGTGATTCCCGAGATCTATGGACGTGACGGTAGCTTGGTTCGTATCAAGGCGATGGATGAGGATTCTAAATTCGCTCGTATACAAACCGTGTATGATGGGGAGGAGGAGTGGTATGCTCCGAAGAAATATATCAAGCAAATAGGGGATACGGTAGTCTTCGATAAGGCGATCTTCGTGGATCGTCATAACCAGAATATCGCGACCTTGGAGCACGTCGGCTCGAAATGGTTGGTTCGTAGCATGAACCCTGCGACTACCGGACAGCATCGTCCTCCTTATGCGCAGGAAACCCCGTTGGGAATGTATGTTCTCCAAGAAAAAAAGTCTCGCATGATCTATTTGGTAGACGGTTCCAAGGAGACTGGCGGATTCGCTCCTTATGCCAACCGTTTTACGAATGGGGCGTATATCCATGGCGTACCGGTCAACGCTCCTCGTAAATCGTTGATCGAATATAGTCCTTCGTTGGGAACGACACCCCGGTCTCATATGTGTGTGAGAAACGCGACTTCGCATGCGCAATTTGTTTATGATTGGGCGCCTGTTAATGAGACGATTGTTTTTGTATTAGAATAAAAATCATAACTTTGCGGCGTTATTGTTTTTTAGTATGCGAAGGATTTTCTTGTATTTGTTTTTTATTGTCTTGTCTGTAGGTTCAATTTCAACCGGTGGCGTTTTGCGTGCCCTATCTCCGGAAACGGGATCAACGTCTGTGGCGGTTATGGGGCGCCAATTATATGAGGAGATGCGATTGGATCAATGGGTTTGTTTCGATGCGTTTATGCAGGGGCTTAGAGGTTCCGAGAAGATTGATCGGAAAAATAAGGATATCCTTACATTGATCGATTTCTCTAAACCTTCTACGGCGGAGCGTATGGTTGTATTGGATATACGGCAAAAGAGAATACTTTACACCTCTTTGGTTTCTCACGGTAAGAATAGCGGAGGGAATTATGCGACCTCTTTCTCGAACGAGAACGGTTCCCATAAAAGCTCTTTAGGATTTTATCTGACGGAAAATACGTACCAAGGCCGGAATGGCTATTCGCTTATCCTAAATGGATTGGAAAAAGGAATAAATGATTTGGCTAAGCAAAGGGCGATTGTAATTCATGGCGCCTCTTATTCCGATCCTTCTGTGGCAGCTTCCTCGGGTCGGTTAGGACGTAGCTTTGGTTGCCCTGCGTTGCCTGTATCTGTCAGTAAGCCAATTATTAATACGATAAAGAATGGAACCCTTTTATTTATTTACGCCAACGATAAGAACTATCTGACGCAAAGTTCCATTCTATCCACTCAACAAGAAAATGATATTTTTCATGAAAAAAGTTACCGAAAAGTTTTGTAGTTTAAAATAAAGGCGTACCTTTGCACCGCAATCAGAGATAAACACTATGAATTGCAAAACGGGGTGTAGCGCAGTCCGGTTAGCGCACCTGCTTTGGGAGCAGGGGGTCCCAAGTTCGAATCTTGGTACCCCGACTTAGAAAAAGGGAAATGGTTGGTATTCAGCTGTTTCCCTTTTTTTGTGTCCTGCCCTTAAATCTAAAGGATAGTCAACGATTGTAATCAAAACAATTGTTCGTACCTTCAAGTAAAAAACATTCTTCTTACTATATACAAATATAATTACTACTTGATCTATTTCCAAATTATCACCGTGGAATATATAGACCACGTCGTGATTTGTATATTCCACGTCTTGATCTGTACAGACCACGTCGTGGTTTATAGAATTATACAGTATGCGCATAAGAATTCATAGGCTATCGAGCAAGAATTCATATAGGAGTAGAGCGTTTTTTACTTAGGGAGAAGAGGAGACGCTCTTACGTGTCAAAGTGGGAATAGTGTCAAACAATTAGACAGCGTTGTCAAAATATTGGACAGTTCTAAAAGAATAGCTTTTTGTTATCTGATTGTTGTTTAGTTGTTTATGTGTTTTGGCACGTTCTTTGCTATTATTTAGGTAGAAAATAATAGAGCAATGAAACAAATATTACTTACAACAGTTCTTTCTCTCAGTTTCGCTACGGCGACGGTGGCCCAAGAGAAACTTTGGACTTTGGATGAATGTATGCGCTATGCCGTGGAAAACAGCCCATCGGTTAAAAAGCAAGTTTATACATCAGATACGTATAAGGCGGAACGGAATGCCGCCGTAGCTTCTTTTTTCCCGGCGGCATCGGCTAAGGTCGGAGCGCAATATAGTTTTGGCCGTTCGATTGACCCTGCGACCAATACCTATGAGAATACTTCTACGTTTAATAATAACTATGGCCTCGACGCTTCTATTCCTATTTTTACGGGCGGACAGCTGATCAATCAATGGTTGATGGCAAAATCCAATCGCCGTATGGGAGTTAATGACATACAGAAAGCGAAAGATGATTTAGCGATGAAAACCATGCAGGCTTATATGGATGTGGTGTATTATAAAGGAACGATTCGTATGGCGGCCGAGAAATTGGAGGAGAGTAACCGTACCTTATATAAGACTCGCCGGCAAGAAGAGCTGGGTTTGAAAGGGAAAGCGGATGTAGCTCAATTCGAGGCTCAAGTAGCGGCCGATGATTATACATTGACCCACCAGCAGAATCTTTTCAATACGGCCTTGCTTACCTTGAGGGAATGTATGAATTATCCATCTGATTTAGAACTGGAGGTGGATACTTTATTACCGGATATCAATTATGTCCCGGAAGTAGAGAACGTGGCGGAGATTTTCGCTTATGCGTCCGGGAATAACCCTACCGCCTTGCAAGCCGAGTATCAATTAACGCAAAGTAAATACCAATATCGTATTTATAAAGGAAAGTTGCTGCCGAGTATTTATTTGAATGCCGGAATCTCTACGAGTTATTTCGAGAACCTGAAGTCTGATAATGCCCCGGAAGGTTTCAAGGATCAGTTTAAGAATAACCGTGGTGAATATGTCTCTTTTAGCCTTAGTTTCCCCTTATTCGATGGTTTGAGCAGATTAACGAACGCTCGTCGTTACCGTAACAATATGCGGATCGCACGGGAGACAAGAACAGAGGTCTTTCGCCAGTTGCAGACAGCGGTAGAGCAATCCGTCTTGGATCGTGAGGGATACGCTAAAGAGGCCATACAGATGGATAAGAAGGTGAGATCGGATGAGTTGGCTTATCGTGTTACCCTACGGAAGTACGAGGAAGGCCTGATGAGCACGCTGGATGTACAGACAAGTGCGAATACGCTGTTGGAGTCCAAGGCCAATCTGCTTCAAAAGCGATTGATGTACTTATTGAAAAGCAAGCTGGTGGATTATTATAAGGGCAAGCCTCTTATCAATGAATAAGAATTGAGAACATAGAATTTAGATGATAATAAAAAATATAGAATACGATGGATATACAATTAGAGAAAAAGAAAGGTCTTCAGAAGAAGCATATTCCTTATGTAGCGGGTGGCGTGTTGTTCGTTATCTTGTTGGGATGGATTATCTTTGGTGATCATGCTTCTACGTTGAAAGTGGACGCGAGAGGGATTAGCATCGGTAATGTGACCCGTGAGCAATTCAATGACTTCTTTCGTATGGATGGTCAGGTGCAACCTATCACGGTCGTGCAGCTTAGCCCCGAGGAGGGCGGTATCGTACAGGAGAAAGTCGTGGAAGAGGGCGCCCAAGTGAAGAAAGGCGATATCATTGTTCGTCTGAGTAACTCAAATTTGGATTTGCAGATATTGAACGCTGAGGCCGAGTTGGCGGAGAAGCAGAACTTCCTTCGTAATACGCAGGTTACCATGGAGCAGGATAAGCTGACCAATCAGATGGAGAAACTTCAATACGATATGGACATGAACCGGGCCCGCCGCTCGTTCAACCAACAAGAACAGTTGTATAAAGAGAACTTGATCGCCAAGGAGGATTATCTGAAAGCGAAGGAGGACTTCGAGTTAGCCTCTCAAAAGCACGCCTTGATTACCGAGCGCTTGCGCCAAGACTCTATCTCCCGCACGATCCAGATGGATGAGATGGAGGCCAGCTTGGCGAATATGCGGAAGAATATCCTGTTGATCCGCGAACGTAAGGAAAACTTGAATGTCCGTTCCCAGATTGACGGTGAGTTGGGACTGTTGGATGTCGTATTGGGGCAAAGCATCAATCCCGGACAAAAGATCGGCCAGATTAACGACCTTTCCGATTATAAGATAGAGGCCATGATCGACGAGCATTATATAGACCGCGTGAAACCGGGCTTAAGCGCCGCTTTCGAGCGTCAAGGCTCGTCTTTCGACTTAACGGTGCGCAAAGTTTATCCCGAGGTTCGTGATGGTAAGTTCCGTACGGATTTCGTTTTCACGGGTGAGCGTCCGGATAATATCCGTAGTGGACAGACCTACTATATCAACTTGGAGCTGGGGCAACCTACCGAGAGTATCATTATCCCGAAGGGAACTTTCTTCCAGAGCACGGGCGGAAGCTGGATATTTGTTCTTGATCCGGATGGAAAGAAAGCTTACAGGCGTTCTATCAAGATCGGCCGTCAGAACCCGCAATATTATGAGGTTCTTGAAGGTCTGGAAGCCGGTGAGAAGGTGATTGTGTCCAGTTATGAGAGTTATAAGGATAATGAAGTGCTGGTGCTGGAATAAAATCGATATAATATGAAAAACATACTAATCGCCATTCGTTCCATTTTTAAGAAAGGGCGGCATAACGTGATGAAAATCGTATCGTTGGGAATCGGTTTAGCGGTAGGTTTGGTATTGATCGCTAAAGTCTATTTCGAACAATCGTATGATGATTTTTATCCGGATAGAGACCGGGTCTATCAAGTATGGGCGAAATACCAGCAAAATGGAGGGGAGTTGAAGGATTATCCGCAAACAAGCGGTGGCATCGCTCCAACTATGCAACAACAGATACCCGAGATTGAGACCGTCACCCGATACACGAGTTTTGGAGACTGGACCTTTACGATGACCGACACCAAGATGAAATACTCCGGTCGTTGTATCATAGCGGATAGTTGTTTCTTTGATATTCTTCCTCGTCCTATGTTGATCGGAAATGCGAAAGAGGTTCTTTCCACCCCGATGTACGTATTGATATCAAGTCGTATAGCGAAAAATATCGGAGGCGATGTTATCGGGAAAAACTTCACGGTAGACAGTTCGCCGGGACGTACTATGACTATTGGTGGCGTTTTTGAGGAAGTTCCGGAAAATTCTCATTCCCGTTACGATGTGATTGTTTCTATGGCTTCGGCGGGTCGGTTCATGTGGGAGGGTTCGCCTACTAATATGTTGGGAAATGATCGTTACATAAGCTACGTGAAATTGCACAAGGGGGTGAATCCTTTAGCTTTGGAGGAACAGGTGCATACGTTCGTGAATTCTTATTTCCCTCCGGAGGAACAGCAAAAGACAGGGTTTAACATTGGTTTCTCGTTTCATGAGCTGGATGGCTTACACAAGGAGTTGCCGCAAGTCAAGCGAATGACATGGATACTTTCCTTACTGGCCTTCGCTTTGATCTTCACGGCGGTGATGAACTATATCTTGATCGTGATATCCTCTATCGTAAATCGCTCGAAGGAGGTGGCTGTCCATAAATGTTATGGGGCAAGCGAGAATAATATTCATGGTATGATGTTTGGTGAGGCGTTGGTACATATAGTGCTTTCACTGATCTTGGCCTTATTGTTGATCCTTGCGTTTAGAGGTACGGTAGAGGAGTTGTTGGCGACTTCGTTAGATTCCTTGCTCTTGTCTAATGGTAGCTTGGTCTTGCTAGGGATATGTATCTTGGTGTTTTTCGTATCTGGTTTTATGCCGGGATCATTATACGCTCGGATTCCGGTGGCCTCCGCTTTCCGTAATTACCGGGAGAATAAGCGTATCTGGAAGAAAGCCTTGTTGCTTGTCCAGTTTGTAGCCACGGGCTTTTTGGTAACGATGCTTGTTTTCGTTGCCCGTCAATATACGTTTATGGTGAACGATCGTCCGGGATATGCCTATGAGAACCTTGCCTACTGCGGGTTAGCTGGCGTGGACTCTACCTCTCGTGCCAAGATTCTGGATGAGGTGATGCGGCTTCCGGGGGTCGTTGCGGCTACCACCGTCTATCAATTGCCTTTCGAGCATGCTTCCGGTAATAATATTCTTTTACCGGGTGAGACTCAAGAGCTTTTTAATATCGCCGATCTCTATTGGGTAGGTAACGGATATTTGGACATGATGGAGATTCCCGTGATCCAAGGCCGCTCGTTCACGGAAAATGTGACCAATTCAAGAGAGGTGATGGTAGACCGCCGTTTCGTGGAGAAAATGAAATTGGTAGCGGGTTGGACGGATGATGTGATCGGGAAGGATATCTGCGTCACCGAGCATAGCAAATGGAATGAGGAGCCATTCACGATTTGCGGTGTTTATGAGAATATCCGTCTGGGAGGAATCTCGAACCAAGATATGCGGCCTTCCGTATTATTCTATGCGCATAAGCCCATGTATACCTTGCAGGTGAAGTTCCATGAGCTGAGCAACGATAGTATGGCTCGTTTACAGCAGAAGATATCCGAGACATTTCCGGATCGTGAACTGAACGCTATCTCTTTCCGTTCCGAGATCATGGATCTATATAAGGACTCCCGTCAATTCCGTGATTCCGTGATGATCGGAGGTTTGGTCACGCTTCTTGTTACGTTGATAGGACTTATAGGCTATACGAATGATGAGGTGAGCCGTCGTCGTAAGGAGATAGCGGTTCGCCGGGTGAATGGGGCTACCTTATGGGATATATTGAGGTTGTTCATAAAGGATATCGGATATATCTGTATCTATGCGGTCATATTAGGCGGTGGTATAGCATACTTTGTCTTGCAAAAGTGGCAAGAGCAATTCACGGAGAAGGTTCCTTTGTCATGGTACATATTCTTGGGTTGCGGCGTATGTGTATTATTGATTATATATTCCGTGGTTTGTCTGGATGCCCGCAAGACGGCTAATGATAATCCGGTGAATTGCTTAAAATCTGAGTGATTGAAAATAGATAATAGAAAATTGATAATTCATGAATAATTTATTGAACTTTAAGTCCTTTTTAAAGTTCCTTGGAAGGAATAAGGCTTATACGCTGATAGACGTGTTTGGTCTGTCTGTATCGTTGATGTTTGTGTTATTGATAGCGGTCTATACGGTACAGGAGATGTCTACAGATAAATTCCATACCAAGGCGGATCGTATCTATCTGGTCGGGAATGAGAATTGGATGGCCACTGGAGCCGCCATTCCTTATAAGATAAAGGAACGCTATCCGGAGGTAGAGAAAGTTTGCCCGGTAGTGGCAGATAATTCAAGCAATATAGTTGTAGTTTCCGGTGATCGGAAACTAAAGGCGAACGTGATGTTTGCGGACTCCACGTTCTTCGATTTCTTTGATTTCCGGCTGTTACAAGGCACTCGTGAGCAAGCGTTGGCCGCCGGGAACTATGCGGTGGTCTCCTCTTCGTTCGCCCGTAAGATGTTCGGAACGGATGATCCGATGGGACGGCAGTTAGTGGTGGGAGATACCATATCGGCTACTATAAACGGGGTGGTGGAGGATTTACTTCATTCCTCTATTCCCGAAGCGGATGTGATCGTGCGTTGGGAGCAGGTTAGCTGTTTTAACCCCAGCTTAGCCCCGGATCAGTTGGGGAATGCTGGAAGTACATCGGCTTTTGTCTTGGTGCGTGAGGGTAGTGATTTCCCTTCTCGTGCGGAGGATATGGCCCATTGGTTCAAGGAGTTTTATTGGCCGTATCAATATGGGACGGCAAAGGAGGTACGCATATTGCCGCTTAGTGAGCAGTATTTTGCGAAAGCCGCTTCTTACTCTTCTTTGCGAAAGGGAGATTGGCGTTTCGTGATCGTGCTGATGTCCGTAGGTTTCCTTATCTTGATTTTCGCGGTCATTAATTATATTAACTTGACGGTCGCCCAAGCGGGTTTCAGGGCGAAGGAGATGGCTACCCGGCGCCTTTTGGGTTCTTCACGGGGCGAGTTATTCATGCGCTTGATGCTGGAGTCCACTTTACTTACGTTTATTTCTTTGATTATCGGGGTTCTCCTTGCGCTGGCGGTCGTGCCGTTTGTCAATGATTTATTGCAGACACGTGTCGATATGAATGTATTGGGTAGACCTGTCTGGCTATTGGCTCTGGTTTCATTAACGGTTGCCGTGGGAGTTTTATCCGGCTTACTGCCTGCTATCATTATTTCTTCTTCTAAACCGATCGAGGTGGTAAGGGGTACGTTCCGGGCTAAGACGAAAATGGTATTCAGTAAGTTCTTTATCGTATTCCAAAATGTGATCACGATCACGATGATCGCCGCCTCTATCACGATGGTTTGTCAGATCGTTCATATGATCAACGCTCCTGTCGGATATAAAACGAAGAATTTATTGGCTATGCGGTCGGTGGATGAAAGGCAGTTATCCGCTTTTGTCGGTGAGTTGAAAGGTTTGTCATGCGTAGATAGGGTCGGGAAGACTCAAGGATTGCCTTTATTCGGTAGTAATAATTGGACTGCTACTTATCAGGGGCAAAATATATCTTTTCAGCAATTCGTTATGGATAAGGAGTGTTACGATATGCTGGGATTGGAGATTTTGCGTGATAACCATTTAACGACAGAGGGCTGGTTCCTAAACGAGCAAGCGATGCGTGAGATGAACTTATCGGAGGATGCGGCCTCTTTTATGCTGGACAGGCAAGAAAGACCGATAGCGATAGCGGGTATCGTCCGGGATTTCTATTGCTTTGGAAATGTGACGACAGGGATGAACCCTGTCATGTTCCGTTTCTTGAAAGATAATGAAGATCCTTGGATGATCTTGATCGAGACACAAGGTGATCCTTTCGCCGCAAAGGAGGCTATCGGTAAAGTATATGAGAAAGTGACCGGACTTGAGTTTGAGGCTTACTTCATGGATGAGCGTTTACAAAACTCATTCGACTCGCAAATCCGTTTGGCAAAGATCGTAATCGTATTCTCGATAATCGCCATCCTTATTTCTTTGCTAGGCTTATTGGCGATGTCCACTTATTTTATCCAACAGCGTTTGCAAGAAGTATCCGTACGAAAGGTATTTGGTTCCAGCAACCGGCAGATATTGGTTAAGCTCGTATTCACGTTCTTAAACTATGTGTTGATCGCTTTCGTGATCGCCATACCTATTATTATGTACTTTATGAAAGATTGGCTGTCTGATTATTCATATCGTATTAGTTTAAGTCCGCTGATATTTATCGCTGCCGGCTTATTCTGCCTCGTGATCTCGTTTGTCTCTGTCTTTTTCCAGAGCTACCGGGCTGCCACGTCGAATCCGGTGGATAGCTTTAGGCATAGGCTTTAATTGTTAAGCATATCATAAAAGGTAATAACGCTTGTTTAAAAATAAGGGGGGAGTAAATACCGACTTTTGATACCTCCCCTTATTTATTCTTGTCTGTTTTTCTAGCCCTTCAGATCCCGAACAAGAACGGTAACGGCTTGCTGTCCTTGAAATCTTTGGCGGTGTTTCCGGCGTAAATCTCGCCGTTTGTGAGCGTTAGTTTCTTGATAGGTGTACCTGCCTTGAAGTCCAAGCTCTTGAAATCGACCCAAAAGATATCCGGGCTTAAAGTAGACTCGAAGTAATATACCTTATTCTTCTGGTCGGCTACCGTACGCCAGCGGGTAGAGGAGATATTCGGTTGATCCGGGGTCGTGATTCCCAGAGGTACCGATACGTTACGCATTACGCTGAATACCCCGGCTACCGCTTCCCGGAAATTACTTGTCTGCGGGATGGCGTGGATATAGAAAGAGGCACGCACGAAACGATCGGAAGCCCGGTTCGTACCCGGCAACATGACCAAGCCACCTATCTGTTGCCAGTAGTCGTTTAAGGTTAGTTGCTTATCGTATGTAGGGGAATTCGTCATGACTTGGCATTCCCGTCCCTCATGGATAACCAAGTTCCCATTTAGGTACTCGAAGATAGCGCTATTCCCTGATGCGTCCGAGATCGAGAGATGCAAGGTTGATTTCGCCCCGTTCGGAAGATCCGGATCGTCGATGCGGAAGACCTCCTTGCTTAACTCGGCAACCGCCTCATCTACCGTGGCGAAATTATCGAGTACATACTGCGTCCAGATGCTAAGCCCCATAACCGGGCGGTTATCGTCCGGTCGGAAATAAGATGACTCGGTGAGGAACAATAGGTTGGCTACAAGTCCCTTCTCGTTCATGCCGTCGCACGTACCGATATCATACCCGGCGGTCACCACGCTTCCGTATTTCGAGGTCCATTGGATGGTATTATCGGATATCGCTCCCCTTCTCTGTACGCCCCGGGGGAAGAGATACAGGTTGGATTGCGGGTCCTCTTTCCAATCCATGGTACGTCCGGTTACGACCATATCGTCCGGCCCGAGGTAAACGGCCCTTGTACACGCCTCGCTTCCCATAGGGTTCATGAACATGAACAAGCCGGCGAAAAGAGAGGCCAGTGTTAAATTCTTTGATTTCATAAGATCTATATTATTAGGATAATCTATTTATGAAACAAGTGGCTTTAAGGAATGTTTTAGAATGATATACGGGATACGGAGCCGTGTGAACAACCCCCATTTCGTTTTTAGGCTTTCAAAATTCGTTTTGTTCGTAAAGGAGTCTTATTTTTCAAGTTTTTAAAGAACTTCGCGTATCGATTAAATAAGAAACATATGAATTTAAATTCTATATCATGACAGCAAAACAAAAAATGTCACGCCGTAACTTCATACGGAGTTCGGTCGTTATGGGTGGCGCATGGATGGTGGCAGGTTCTATACCTGTAGAGAGTATCGCAGGCGAAGTGAGGCCGGAGATTGCGAAAAGCGAATCCTCTGCCGGAGTTTCGAAGGTATATATGTTGAAAGATATCACTCCTCAGAACATGATCCGTCTCTACGACGCCTTGGGACGGAAGGCCAAGGGGAAAGTGGCGGTGAAGCTCTCTACCGGAGAGCCGGGAGGCCATAACTTCCTGCAACCTACACTTATCAAAGACTTGGTAAAGAAAGTAAACGGTACGATCGTGGAATGTAACACGGCTTACGGAGGCGGACGGATACCGACAGCCATTTGAAAGCCGCCGCCGATCATGGCTTCACGGCCATCGCTAAGGTGGATATCATGGATGCCGACGGCGAGGTGGCTCTTCCGGTTCAAGGCGGTAAACACCTGAAAGAGGATTTCGTAGGCTCCCATTATCTGGATTATGATTTTACGGTCGTCCTTTCCCATTTCAAGGGACATGCCATGGGCGGTTTCGGGGGAGCGCTGAAAAATATCTCTATCGGTATAGCCTCATCCGCCGGAAAGGCTTGGATACATACGGCGGGTAAGACGAAAACCGACTTGTGGAACAACCTTCCCGAACAGGATCATTTCTTGGAATCAATGGCCGAGGCGGCTAAGGCCGTGACTACCCATTGTGGCGAAAATATACTTTATATCAGCGTAATGAATCGACTCTCCGTAGATTGCGATTGCGATTCGAACCCGGAAGAGCCGAAAATGGCGGATATCGGTATGCTAGCCTCACTCGATCCCGTGGCCTTGGATAAGGCTTGCGTAGATCTGGTTTACGCCTCGCCGGACCCTGGCCGTGTCCACTTGATCGAGCGCATGGAATCCCGCCATGGCATCCATATCGTCGAGCATGCGGAGGCGTTGGGTATGGGAAGCCAGCGGTATGATTTGGTCTCCTTGGACGATAAATAATATCGTAAATTAAAAACATTTAATAACTTCCTTTTTATCGGGCTTATTACCTCAAAGGCGTTATCTTTGCCCATGAATAAATAACAGTTTTGGGAGTACAAACTAAAAACGATTTGATTATGTTCTCAGGTATTGTAGAAGAAGCGGCTCAGGTAGTAGCCCTCCAATCCGATAAAGGAAACCTTCATCTGACGATGAAGTGCTCATTCGTGAATGAGCTGAAAATAGATCAGAGCGTGGCTCACAACGGCGTTTGCCTTACGGTGGTAAGCATGACGGAAGATACGTATACGGTTACCGCTATCAAGGAGACCTTGGAACGTTCGAACCTCGGGAACCTGAAAGTGGGCGATAAGGTGAACTTGGAGCGTAGCATGTTGATGAACGGCCGTCTGGACGGGCATATCGTACAGGGGCACGTGGACCAGACTGCCGTTTGTGCGGAGGTGAAGGAGGCGGACGGCAGCTGGTACTATACGTTCGAGTACGCTTTTGATAAGGAGATGGCCCGGCAGGGGTATATGACCGTGGAGAAAGGCTCCGTTTGCGTGAACGGCGTCAGTCTGACGGTATGCAACTCCCAGCAAAACAGTTTCCAAGTCGCTATCATCCCTTATACGCACGATAACACGAACTTTTGCCAGATCGAGAAAGGTACGGTAGTGAACCTAGAGTTCGATATTGTCGGGAAGTATATCAGCAAGATGATGCAGTTTAAATAAGGTTCGAAGAATTTCCTATCCATAAAAGGCTTTAGCGGTATCTGATGATCCCGGCTAGAGCCTTTTCTATCTACGGACAATCTTAATTCCGTGCGTGTACGATTAAAAACGTTTTAAGTAAATTTTCACTAACCAAAACTATCCTTGGTATGTTTATTGTTATATAATTATATGAGAAAAATAGACTAAACATATCAGATTATGGCCTATATCGATTATTACAAGATTTTGGGGGTGAACAAGGACGCTTCTCAGGATGATATCAAGAAAGCCTATAAGAAGTTGGCTCGGCAATATCACCCTGACTTGAATCCGAACGATCCCGACGCCCATCGTAAGTTTCAGGAGATCAATGAGGCGAACGAGGTGCTTAGCGATCCGGAAAAGCGTAAGAAATACGACCAGTACGGGGAGAATTGGAAACATGCGGATGAGTTCGAGGCTCAACGGAAGCAGTATGGCCAGCAAGGTGGCGGCTTTGGCGGTGGCTTCTCGAACGGCGGAGGTACGTATTGGTCCTCCTCCGGCGATGATGGAGAGTTCTCGGATTTCTTTGAGTCTATGTTTGGTTCCCGCCGGGGTGGCGGTGGCCGTTCTAATCATGGATTCCGTGGACAGGATTACACGGCCGAATTGCACTTATCCTTGATGGATGCGGCCAAGACACATAAGCAGGTGATCACCGTGAACGGCAAGAACCTGCGTATCACGGTTCCCGCCGGCGTAGCCAACGGGCAAACCATTAAGCTGAAAGGCCAAGGCGGG
>ENA-ORRI01000041-ORRI01000041.1-human-gut-metagenome-genome-assembly--contig:-NODE-41-length-73986-cov-9.49914_pt1 | contig 73986 bp, 67 predicted proteins | sample MGYA00242172_ERZ509128 | MGnify/ENA primary metagenome ERZ509128 (study PRJEB26280, sample SAMEA2338623) | human gut metagenome | biome: human gut; feature: human-associated habitat; material: faeces... | reverse complement strand
GCCGATGGTACTGCAATGCAATGCGGGAGAGTAGGTAGCCGCCTCCTTTTATCAAGAGCCTCAGATTTCGAAAGATTTCTGAGGCTTTTTTGTTTTTTTATCTGCTCAAGATGTTTTTTATCAGCAGATGACGTTGATTACACGGATTTTTATTATCTTTGCAGCATGATTTGGACCGATAGAATACGACAGGTGAAGTTTTTTTTGGTGATAGCGGCAGTGTTTATTGCTGTCGCCTCTCTTGTAGTGTCTCATTTTCTGGTTCGTGATCTAGCAGAAGAGGAACGCAACCGTATGGCGGTTTGGGCTGAAGCTATGCGTACGCTCAATAATGCCGATGAGAATACTGACTTGAACTTGGTATTGAAGGTTATCAATGAAAATAATTCCATTCCGGTTATCGTAATGGATTCTGAAAACCATGCTCAGACTTTTCGTAATGTTGATGTGGAAGGGAATGATTATGCAGATTCCCTTGCTTATGCTTCTGCCATCGGTCAGCGGCTCTTGAAACAAGGTAAGAATATTAAAATTGAACTAGATGATTCAACGCATGACTATATTCAGGTTTGCTATGATGAATCCCTCATGATCCGACGTCTGTCAGCTTATCCTTATATTCAGTTGGGGGTAGTCATGCTCTTTGTGGTTATTGCCATCTTTGCTTTGCTTACTTCTAAAAGAGCGGAACAGAATAAGGTGTGGGTGGGGTTGTCTAAAGAAACTGCTCATCAGTTGGGTACTCCAATTTCCAGTCTGATGGCTTGGATTGAAATTCTGAAGATGAATTATCCGGATGACGAACTCATTCCTGAAATGAACAAGGATATCCAGCGTTTGCAACTCATAGCAGACCGTTTCTCAAAGATTGGTGCCCTGCCAGAACCTGTTCCTGCAAGTTTGAACGAAGTGATGAATCATGTTATAGACTACATGGATCGTCGAACATCGAAGAATGTTAAAATGGTGAAGGAAATACCTGAACAGGATGTTATCGTTAAGATGAATGCTTCTCTCTTTGAATGGGTGGTAGAAAATCTGTCGAAGAATGCTGTTGATGCTATGGGAGCAAATGGTGGACAGATTACGCTCCATGTGGAAGAAACAGATGATAAAGCTATTATAGAAGTTTCAGATACAGGAAATGGTATAAGAAAAAAGGATTTGAAGAATGTATTCCGTCCCGGTTTTACTACCAAAAAGCGAGGCTGGGGCTTAGGTTTATCACTAGCTAAACGAATCGTAGAAGAATACCATCATGGTAAAATATGGGTAAAAAGTACAGAAATTGGGCATGGAACCACCTTCAGAATCGAGTTAAAGAAAGAATAATCAATTAATAATGAGTGATTTTAGTGATTTTTACATAAAAAATTATTTTATCTCAAAAATTATTTGTAACTTTGCAGCCCGAAACAATATAGTATATATTGAATATGTGTAACATAGATTCTTTTAAGATTGATTTGAAAGCTTTACCTCAAGGGATAACCGAAAAGGAATTTAAGCTTACCAATGAATATTTTGAGGCAATCGATGCTCCTGATGTTCAGAGAGGCGAGTTGTCAAGTAGTCTGTCTGTCAATAGGACGGACGACTTCTTCGAACTCAATTTCCATACTGAGGGAGTGGTTCACATACCATGCGACATCTGTCTGGACGATATGGTTCAAACCATTGAGACTAATGACAGACTAGTCGTAAAATTCGGAGAAGAGTACTCAGAGGATGATGATCTGGTGACTGTGGCCGAGAACGAAGGAATACTCGATGTCGCCTGGTTTATCTATGAATTTATAGTTCTCAATATTCCCATCAAGCATGTGCATGCACCTGGAAAATGCAACCCTGCTATGATTGAAAAGCTCAATGAGCATTCTGCCGCCCGAAGCGGTGAGGAAGAAGAGGAAACTGTAGATCCACGCTGGGAAGCTCTATTGAAATTGAAAAAATAAAAATTAAAATTTTAAACATTTAAAAATTATGGCACATCCTAAAAGAAGACAGTCAAAGACACGTACACTTAAGAGAAGAACTCATGATAAGGCAGTAGCTCCTACATTGGCAGTTTGCCCTAACTGTGGTGCATACTATGTATACCACACTGTTTGCCCTACTTGCGGTTACTATCGTGGTAAGGTTGCAATCGTTAAGGAAGCAGCTGAATAATGGGTAAAATTAATGCTGTAATTACAGGTATCGGTGGCTACGTGCCAGACTATATCCTCAACAATGAGGAATTGTCTCGCATGGTAGATACTACAGATGAGTGGATTACCACCCGTGTGGGTATCAAAGAGCGCCGCATCCTTACAGAGGAAGGCCTCGGAACCAGCTATCTGGCGCGTAAAGCTGCCAAGCAGTTGATTCAGAAGACTGGCGTTGATCCAGATACAATCGATGCACTGATTGTAACAACCACGACACCTGACTACAAGTTCCCTTCTACAGCATCTATCGTCCTCGGTAAGCTGGGCTTGAAGAATGCTTTCGCATTTGACTTCTCTGCAGCTTGCTGTGGATTCTTGTATACCCTTGATGTTGCTGCAAGCATGATTCAGAGTGGTAGATACAAGAAGATTATTGTGATTGGTGCTGACAAGATGTCTTCATTGGTAGATTACACAGACCGTGCTACTTGTGTTCTCTTCGGTGATGGAGCAGGTGCGGTTTTGGTGGAGGCAACTGAAGAGGAGAACGTTGGTGTTCAGAACTCATACCTTCGTACAGATGGACAAGGTTTGCCTTTCCTTCACATGAAGGCTGGTGGTTCTGTTTGCCCTCCATCACATTTTACAGTTGATCATCGCCTGCACTATCTTTATCAGGAAGGTCGTACTGTATTCCGTTACGCAGTAACAGATATGAGCAACGACGTGATGAAGATCATGGAAATGAACAATCTGAAGGCTGATGATGTGAACTGGGTAATTCCTCACGAGGCTAATCTCCGTATTATTGAGGCCGTAACCAAGCGTGCTGGAATTCCACTTGATAAGGTGGTTGTAAACATCGATCATTATGGAAATACTAGTGCAGCAACAATTCCATTGGCACTCTGGGATGCTGAAAGCCAATTGAAGAAGGGCGATAACGTCATCTTCACAGCATTTGGTGCAGGATTTGTACATGGCGCTTCTTTCTATAAGTGGGCGTATGATGGCGCTGCTTACGGAAAGTAATCTATAAAAATAGGATAGAATAATTATCTATATAAGGAAACGCATCTTTCTTATTTCTCTATAAATAAGTAAGGATGCGTTTCTTTAGCTTTAAAACAATAGAGCTTAACTTCTTGATAGTAAATTTTGCTAAATTCAATTTTTTATGCATAAAGCTGGTTTCGTAAATATAGTAGGTAACCCTAATGTGGGAAAAAGTACCTTGATGAATCAATTGGTGGGTGAACGTATTAGTATTGCAACTTTTAAGGCTCAGACAACCCGTCATCGTATCATGGGTATTGTGAATACTGATGATATGCAGATTGTATTTTCTGATACTCCTGGTGTTTTGAAGCCTAATTACAAGATGCAGGAGATGATGCTTGCCTTCTCTGAGAGTGCATTGGCGGATGCTGATGTGCTGCTTTATGTGACTGATGTGATAGAAAACCCTGAAAAGAACATGGAATTCTTGGAAAAGGTTAAGAAAATGCAGATTCCTGTACTCTTGCTCATCAACAAGATTGATCAGAGTGATCCGAAAAAGTTGGGTGATATTGTTGAAAAATGGCACTCTTTGTTGCCTAATGCAGAGATTCTTCCTATCTCAGCGAAGAATAAATTCGGAACGGATATGCTCTTGAAGCGCATTAAGGAACTCTTGCCGGAATCTCCTGCTTTCTTTGATAAGGATCAGCTGACAGACAAGCCTGCCCGTTTCTTCGTTTCAGAGATTATCCGAGAAAAGATTTTGCTCTATTATGATAAGGAGATACCTTATTCTGTAGAGGTAAGAGTGGAGCGATTTAAGGAAGATGAAAAACGTATCCACATTAATGCGGTGATTTATGTTGAACGTGATTCCCAAAAGGGTATCATCATCGGGCACCAGGGGATTGCATTGAAAAAGGTGAATACCGAGAGTCGTAAGGCTTTGGAAAAGTTCTTCGACAAGAAAATCTTCTTGGAGACTTTCGTAAAAGTTGATAAGGATTGGCGCAGCTCTCAGCGAGAACTTGATGCCTTTGGATATAATCCGGAATAATTGATAGTTAAGAGTTAATAGTTTAAAGACGCCCTTAATAACTATAAACTATCAACTGTAAACTATCAACTAAAATAACTCCTCCCTGAATGTAATCGAGGGAGTGACTCTCGCCAAAAGAGCGAGGGCCGGAGCAAGGTCAGCTTCGGCAAATTATTAACTTGGATGCAGAGACCACATCCTTGAATACCTCCTAAAAGGAAGGAGGATAATGACTGTTTATGGCAAATTTAGTAGCTATTGTAGGACGCCCTAATGTGGGTAAGTCTACTTTATTTAATCGTTTGACTCAATCACGTCGCGCTATCGTTAGTGATACTGCCGGTACTACTCGTGACCGCCAGTATGGTAAATGCAGTTGGAATGGTAGAGAATTTTCGGTTGTTGATACCGGTGGTTGGGTTGTAAAATCTGATGATATTTTTGAAGATGCTATCCGCAAGCAGGTGCTTGTTGCTACCGAAGAGGCTGACCTGGTTCTTTTCCTGGTAGACGTTAACACGGGCCTTACTGATTGGGATGAGGACGTGGCGCTTATTTTGCGTCGTGCCAAATTGCCTGTTATCCTTGTTGCTAACAAGGTTGATAACAGTGCTGAGTATTATCAGGCTGCTGAGTTCTACAAGTTGGGCTTGGGTGATCCTCAGTGTATCAGTGCTGCTACAGGTGGTGGTACTGGTGATTTGCTTGATATGATTTTGGACAAACTTCAGGACAATCCTGAGGAGGCAATCGAAGAAGATATTCCTCGTTTTGCGGTAGTGGGTCGTCCGAATGCTGGTAAGAGTAGCATTATCAATGCTTTTATCGGTGAGGATCGTAATATCGTGACAGAAATTGCTGGTACTACACGTGATAGTATCTATACCAGATACGATAAGTTTGGTTTCGATTTTTACCTGGTTGATACAGCTGGTATCCGTCGTAAGAATAAGGTAAGCGAAGACTTGGAATTCTATTCTGTGATGCGTTCTATCCGTGCCATCGAGAATAGTGATGTCTGCATCCTGATGCTTGATGCTACCCGTGGTATCGAAACCCAGGATATGAACATCTTTCAGTTGATTCAGAAGAACAACAAGAGTCTGGTGGTTGTAGTAAACAAATGGGACTTGGTTGAGGAGAAGAATCAGAAGGTAATTGATACTTTTGAAAATGCTATCCGCAAGCGTATGGCTCCATTCGTAGACTTTCCTATCATCTTTGCTTCGGCCTTGACTAAGCAGCGTATTTTCCGAGTATTGGAAACTGCCAAGGATGTTTACCAGAACCGTAAGGCTCATATTGGAACTTCTAAGTTGAATGAGGTGATGTTGCCTATTATTGAGGCATATCCTCCACAGAGCGTAAAGGGTAAGTATATCAAAATTAAGTATTGCACCCAGTTGCCTAATACAACGATTCCTTCGTTTGTGTTCTATGCAAACTTGCCTCAGTATGTCAAGGAGAACTATCGCCGTTTCCTGGAGAATAAGATTCGTGAGAACTGGTCATTACATGGCTGTCCTATCAACGTCTTCATTCGTCAGAAGTAAATAAATGAAGCGAAGTATGCAAAATCAAAGTGTATAAAAATGAAGAAACTTTTGATTTTTATGATATTCATGATGGGATTGTTTTTTTCTTCCTGTAGGGAGGAGAAACCTGATCCTGGCTATCTTGCAGGTATTGCTGCCAAGGGATATTATGATTTGCTTTTAGAGGGAAAGTATAAGGAGTTTGTAGATGGTTACAATCAACCTTATCGGTTGCCAAATGGCTATCAGGATCAATTGCTGATGAATGCCAAAATGTTTGTTGAGCAGCAGCAAGATGAACATAAAGGTATGGTTAAGGTGAATGTACTGAATGTAAAGGCTGATACAGCGCATCATGTTGCTGATGTTTTTTTGCAAGTGGTGTATGGTGACAGTACTAAAGAACAGATTGTGGTACCTATGGTAGAGGTCAAGGATGCCTGGAAAATGAGATAGTATTTATTTTGTAATAAAAAAGCCATCAGCCAGCTTCTGGTCTGATGGCTTTTTTTGAACGATACTGTTTTATTTGTTTTTAGCTTCTTCCAGCTCCACCTCCTTGACTTTGCGGAAGAGATCGGAAGCAAAGACTAAATCGTTGAGTTTCTCGTTTGTTGAGGTCATCACTTCATCTTTGTTGCCTTGCCATTCTTTATGACCTTGGTAGATAAAGCAGATGTTTTCACCAATGCCCATCACCGAATTCATGTCGTGGGTGTTGATGATGGTAGTCATATTATAGTCTTTGGTGATGCCTGAAAGAAGTTCGTCTATCACAAGTGAGGTCTTTGGATCCAAACCTGAGTTTGGCTCATCGCAAAACAAGTATTTCGGATTCATTACGATGGCACGTGCAATAGCTACTCGTTTCTGCATACCACCCGAAATTTCTCCAGGATATTTCTGCTGAGCTTCTATCAGATTGACGCGGTCAAGACATTCCTGAGCCCGTTTTACGCGTTCCCTGTAATTCATGGTAGAGAACATATCAAGAGGGAACATGACATTCTCAAGTACATTCAAAGAGTCGAACAGGGCTGCGCTTTGGAAAATCATTCCCATCTCGCGGCGCATCTGGACTTTTTCTTTTTTTGACATCCGGATGAAGTCACGGTCATCGTAGAGAACTTCACCACTTGTAGGCTGAAGTAATCCTACGAGATTCTTCATGAGTACGGTCTTTCCGGAACCGCTCTGTCCGATTATCAAATTAGTCTTTCCTGTTTCAAAGGTGACGTTTATATTGTCTAATACAACCTTGTCGCCAAACGACTTGGTGAGATTTCTAACTTCTATCATAGTTTACGAGAGAATTTGAGTGAGGAAAACATCTGAAAACAGAATCAAAACACTAGAACAGACAACAGCATCGGTTGACGATTTTCCAACCTCAACAGATCCACCTTCTACGGTATAACCGAAATAAGAAGATACGCTGGAAATGATGAATGCAAAGAAAAGGCTCTTGATAATGCTCATCCATACAAACCATTGGTTAAATGAATGTTGCAAGCCGAGTGTCAGATCATCTGGTGGTAGGATATGCCCAATATATGCCGTTCCGTAGGCACCGATAATACCCATGCCAGAACTGAAGATAACCAGGAATGGCATGATGGTAACCAAACCGAGAATTTTAGGCAGAATGAGGTAACATGCAGAGTTCACTCCCATGATATCAAGGGCATCAATCTGTTGGGTGACACGCATTGTTCCCAACTCCGAAGCGATATTAGAGCCCACTTTGCCTGCGAGAATCAGACACATGATACTTGATGAGAACTCCAGAAGCATGATTTCTCGGGTGGTGTAACCTGAAACCCATCGTGGCATCCATGGACTCTGAATGTTCAATTTCATCTGGATGCAGATAACGGCTCCAATGAAGAAGGATATCAGTAAAACGATACCAATAGAGTCAATACCCAATTGCGACATCTCCTTGATGTATTGTTTCAAGAACATGCGCATGCGCTCAGGACGGGAAAAAGAACGTCCCATCAATATAAGATATTTACCGAAGGTGGTAAGCCATTTTTCTATTAACATGCTATTATAAAACTGAATTTTGCTGCAAAATTAACCAAAATCCTCTAAAAAACTGCAATATTATGAATAGTTTTTGATTTTATAAGCGATATTTCCTTTATTTTTAGTATTTTTGCAGCCAAATTAGCTAATTATGGACGAAATTAACAATAACGAACAGCAAAATCAGAACTCTCTGGTTTTGCGAACAGAGGGATTGGTGAAGCGCTATGGTAAACGAACGGTTGCCAATGGAGTTTCTATCAATGTGAAGCAAGGAGAAATTGTGGGATTACTGGGACCTAATGGTGCTGGTAAGACAACTTCTTTCTATATGACAACTGGACTTGTTGTGCCTAATGAGGGACATGTCTTTCTGGGAGATCAGGAAATTACAGATTTTCCTGTATACAAACGTGCCCGTGCGGGAATCGGATACCTGCCTCAGGAGGCTAGTGTTTTCCGCAAGATGAGTGTTGAGGACAATATACTTTCAGTCTTGGAAATGACAGGAAAACCACGTAGTTATCAGTTGCAGAAATTAGAGAGTCTTATTAGCGAGTTTCGTCTCAATAAGGTTCGCAAGAATAAGGGTGACCAGCTTTCCGGAGGTGAGCGCCGCCGTACAGAGATTGCCCGTTGCCTGGCTATTGACCCAAAGTTTATCATGCTCGATGAGCCATTTGCTGGTGTTGACCCTATTGCGGTAGAAGATATTCAGCATATTGTATGGCAGTTGAAGTATCGCAATATCGGTATTTTGATTACCGACCATAATGTACAGGAGACTCTGACCATTACAGACAGAGCCTATCTGCTGTTCGAAGGTAAGATTCTTTTTCAGGGCAAACCAGAGGAATTGGCAGAGAATAAGATTGTGCGCGAAAAGTATCTGAGTAACAGTTTTGTGCTCAGAAAGAAGGACTTTCAGCTCATAGATGAGCAAAAAAGAGCCAAAGAAACAGCGTCTGATGGTTAAAAAATCATTTTTTTCTCTTATATATTAGGTATATCCATTAAAAATGTGTAATTTTGCAAGCCAATTGCGGTTATACACGAAAACTGTAGAATTAAAGAAAATATTAACAATAATAAAATAACAAATATCAAGATGAAAATTTCATTTGAAAATCCTGACAAGATTAATGGTCTTTTGACCCTCGTTGTCGAAGAGGAAGATTACAAGAATGATGTCGAGAAGACATTGAAAGATTATCGTAAGAAGGCTAATGTTCCAGGTTTCCGTCCTGGTCAGGCTCCTATGGGTATGATTAAGCGTCAGTTCGGTCCATCTGTAAAAATGGAAGCTATCAACAAGCTCGTTGGTCAGCAGATTTACAAGTATGTACAGGACAACAATATCCAGATGCTCGGTGAGCCTCTCCCATCAGAGAAGCAGGAGCCAGCTGACTTGGAGAATGGTACTTCTTTCACATTTATGTTTGATATCGCTGTTGCTCCAGAGTTCAAGGTAACTCTCAATGGTCGCGACAAGGTTGATTATTATAACATCACAGTTGATGATAAGATTCTCGATCAGCAGATTGATATGTACGCTCAGCGTGCAGGTAGCTATGAGAAGGCTGAGAAGTACGAGGAGAATGACCTTTTGAAGGGTGACTTGCGTGAGCTTGATGAAAATGGCAATACCAAGGAAGGTGGTATCACTGTAGAGGGTGCTATCCTGATGCCTAGCTACATCAAGGTTGACGAGCAGAAGAATCTCTTCAACGATGCTAAGCTCGGTGATGTAATCACATTCAACCCTAAGAAGGCTTATCCAGAGAACGATACTGAGGTTTCTTCACTCCTGAAGATTGAGCGTGAAGCTGTTAAGGACTTGGAGTCAGAGTTCAGCTTCCAGATTACAGAAATCCAGCGTTTCAAGAAGCATGAGATCAATGAAGAACTCTTTAAGCAGGTTCTCGGTGAGGATACTGACGTGAAGGACGAGGCTGCTTTCCGTGCAAAGATTGCAGAGGGCTTGCAGGCACAGCTCGTTAACGACTCAGATTATAAGTTCATTCTCGACGTTCGCGAGCACTGCGAGAAGAAGGTAGGTGAATTGCAGTTCCCAGATGCACTCTTGAAGCGTATCATGTTGGCTAACAACAAGGATAAGGGCGAGGAGTTCGTAGAGAAGAACTATGCTGAGAGCATCAAGGAGTTGACATGGCATCTTATCAAGGAGCAGCTTATCAAGGCTCAGGATATCAAGGTTGATGACAAAGACCTGATGGAGACAGCTAAGGAGGCAGCTCGTGCTCAGTTCGCTCAGTATGGTATGAACAACATTCCTGAGGAGTACATTGAGAACTATGCTAAGGAAATCCTCAAGAAGGGTGACGCTACAGATGCACTTGTAGATCGCTCTATCGATCGTAAGTTGGCTGCAGCTCTGAAAACAGCTGTAAAACTCAACGAAAAGGAGATTTCTGTAGAAGATTTCAACAAGATGATGCAGGAATAACATTTTTTTGAAAAAAAACTTCAAATAAATACGAGGTTATCGACTTTTTTTATTATCTTTGTTCCACCGAACGAGAAATAAGGGTCGATAACCTCTTTTTTCGTATAGTTTAAGACGTAAAATACTATATAGATATGAACGATTTTAGAAAATATGCAACCAAGCATCTTGGTATGAATGGTATGGTGCTTGATGATGTTATTAAGGCACAGGCTCAGTATATGAACCCTTACATCTTGGAGGAGCGTCAGCTGAACGTTACTCAGATGGATGTATTCTCTCGCTTAATGATGGACCGTATCATCTTCCTGGGTACACAGATTGATGACTACACCGCAAATACATTGCAGGCGCAATTGCTGTATCTGGATTCTGTAGATAGTGGCAAGGATATTTCTATCTATTTGAATAGTCCTGGTGGTAGCGTTACTGCCGGTTTGGGTATTTATGATACCATGCAGTTTATCTCTAGCGATGTTGCTACTATCTGTACAGGTATGGCTGCTTCTATGGCTGCCGTGCTGCTCGTTTCTGGTCAGGAGGGTAAGCGTTCTGCTTTGCCTCATAGCCGTGTCATGATTCACCAGCCATTAGGAGGCGTTCAGGGTCAGGCTTCTGATATTGAGATTGAGGCTCGCGAAATCTTGAAGATGAAGAAGGAATTGTATACTATCATTTCAGACCATTCTCATACTCCTTATGATAAGGTTTATGCTGATAGCGACCGTAACTATTGGATGACAGCTGAAGAAGCCAAGGAATATGGAATGATAGATAATGTGTTGGTTCGTAAATAACGAATTGTTTTAAGTAAATATGCGTATATATAATAAGGTGCGCAAGAAGAGATAATAATTATAATATGCCAAAGAAAGTATGTAGCTTCTGTGGAAGATCAGAAAATGAAGTCAGATTACTCATCACGGGTATCAATGGCTTCATTTGCGAAGATTGTGCTAAGCAGGCTTATGAAATTATACAGTCTACAGGGGTCTTAGCTCCTAAAGCTGGGGAGGGTAAGTTTGTTCTCAAAGAGGTGCCAAAGCCTGTAGAGATCAAAAAATACCTGGATGAATATATCATCGGTCAGGATCAGGCTAAGCGCAATTTGGCTGTCGCTGTATATAACCACTACAAGCGTTTGCAGCAGCCAAAGGATGAAGATGGTGTAGAAATCGAAAAGAGTAATATCATCATGGTTGGTAGTACCGGTACAGGTAAAACCTTGTTGGCGCGTACAATAGCTAAGATGTTGGATGTTCCTTTCACCATTGTTGATGCCACTGTATTTACTGAAGCAGGTTATGTGGGTGAAGACGTTGAAAGCATCTTGTCGCGTCTGTTGCAGGTTGCTGATTACGATGTGGCTGCAGCAGAAAGGGGAATTGTGTTCATTGATGAGATTGATAAGATAGCCCGCAAGAGCGATAATCCTTCTATCACGCGTGATGTGAGTGGCGAAGGTGTACAGCAGGGATTGTTGAAACTCTTGGAAGGTACCATGGTTAATGTTCCGCCTAAGGGTGGACGCAAGCATCCTGATCAGGATTATATCCATGTAGATACCAAGAATATCCTGTTTATCTGTGGTGGTGCTTTTGACGGTATTGAGCGTAAAATAGCTCAGCGTATGAATACGCACGTAGTAGGCTATAATTCGGTTCAGAATGTAGCTAAGATAGATAAGAAGGATTTGATGCAGTATATCCTTCCACAGGATTTGAAGTCTTTTGGCTTGATACCTGAAATTATCGGTCGTTTGCCTGTGCTTACTTATCTCAATCCGTTGGATAGGGAGGCTTTGCGCAAAATCTTGGTTGAACCTAAGAATTCAATTGTCAAGCAGTATCAGAAATTGTTTGAGATGGATGGCATCAAGTTGAAGTTTGATGAGGAAGCACTCGATTATATCGTAGATAAGGCGGTAGAGTATAAATTGGGTGCTCGCGGACTTCGTTCTATTGTTGAAGCTGTGATGATGGATGCTATGTTTGAGATTCCATCAGAGAAGGTTAAATCATTCACTGTTACGCTGGAGTATGCCAAGCAGCAGTTGGATAAATCTCATCTCGGACAGTTGGAAACAGCATAAATCAGTTGGGCTTTTTGCCCAATTGAATGCTATTTAATCGTATATATAGACATATATAATATAATAATAGGTGGATATGACAGAACAGGTTAATCTTACAGGACAGTTGAAGCATTATTTCGGCTTCGATTCGTTTAAGGGTGATCAAGAGGCAATCATCAGAAATTTGATGAGTGGCAATGATACTTTTGTATTGATGCCTACAGGTGGCGGTAAGAGTTTGTGTTACCAGTTGCCTTCGCTCATTATGGAGGGCACAGCTATTGTGATTTCTCCTCTGATTGCTTTGATGAAGAACCAGGTAGATGTTATTAATGGTTTGAGTGAAAGTGATGGCGTGGCTCATTATCTCAATTCATCATTGAATAAGTCGGCTATTGAGAAGGTGAAGAATGATATTCTCAATGGTACGACCAAACTCCTGTATGTTGCACCTGAATCTTTGACGAAAGAAGATAATGTTGAGTTCCTTAAAACAGTAAAGATTTCGTTCTATGCCATTGATGAGGCTCACTGTATCTCTGAGTGGGGACACGATTTCAGACCAGAGTATCGTCGTATTCGCCCTATTATTAACGAAATAGGTGTTGCACCTGTGATAGCGCTTACAGCTACTGCAACAGATAAGGTACGTACTGATATCAAGAAAAACTTAGGCATCATGGATGCCAAAGAATTCAAGAGTTCTTTTAACCGTCCTAACTTGTATTATGAGGTGCGCCCGAAGAACAAGGATATCGATCGTCAGATCATCATGTTTATTCGTCAACACAAAGGAAAGAGTGGTATTATCTATTGTCTCTCCCGTAAGAAAGTAGAGGAATTGGCAGAGGTATTGAAAGCCAATGAAATCAAAGCGGCTCCTTATCATGCCGGTCTTGATTCGGCTACCCGTTCTCAAACCCAGGATGATTTTCTGATGGAGCGTATTGATGTCATTGTTGCTACTATCGCCTTCGGAATGGGTATCGATAAACCTGATGTCCGTTTTGTTATTCATTATGATATACCCAAGAGCTTGGAAGGTTATTATCAGGAAACAGGTAGAGCCGGACGTGATGGAGGCGAGGGTATATGTATCGCCTTCTATGCCCGTAAAGACCTCAGAAAACTGGAGAAGTTTATGGAGAACAAACCTGTAGCAGAACAGGATATCGGCAGACAGTTGTTGCAGGAAACGGCTGCCTATGCAGAATCGTCTGTCTGTCGCAGAAAAATGTTGCTTCATTATTTTGGTGAGGAATATCATGAAGAAAACTGCCATAACTGCGACAACTGCCTGCATCCTACAGAAAAATTCGAGGCTAAGGATGCGCTGCTCGTTGTTTTGGAGTCTGTTGCTGCGGTGAAGGAGAATTTCCGCCAGGAATATATCATCGATTTTGTAAAGGGACGTGCTACTGATGATATCGTTTCTCACAGGCATGATGAACTGGAGGAGTTTGGAGCAGGAGAAGATATGGATGCTAAAGTTTGGAATCCTGTTATCCGTCAGGCGTTGATAGCCGGTTATCTCAAGAAAGATGTAGAGAACTATGGCCTTTTGAAGTTGACAGCTGCGGGTAAGCGTTTCATTAAGAATCCTGAATCATTCATGATCGTTGCGGATAAGGAATTCTCTGATGATTTTGATGGAGCGCCTCTGAGCGAGCATAATACAGGTGCTTTGGATCAGACACTTTTCTCCATGTTGAAAGACTTGCGTAAGACAGTAGCAAAGAAGCATAAATTGCCGCCTTATGTTATTTTCCAGGATATTTCTCTGGAACAGATGGCAACGATGTATCCTGTAGATATGCAGGAATTGCAGAACATACAGGGAGTTGGAGCCGGTAAGGCAAAGAGGTATGGTAAGGAGTTCTGTAAATTGATCAATCAGTATTGTGAAGAGAATCTGATAGAGCGTCCTGAGGAATTACGTGTCAGGACAGTTGCCAAGAAATCAGTCTTGAAGGTAAGCATCATTCAGAGCATAGACCGCCAGATAGATCTTGATGATTTGGCAGAAGCAAAAGGTTTGGATTTCTCAGAATTGCTTGACGAAATAGAAGCAATCGTTTACAGCGGTACCAAGCTGAATATCGATTATTTCATAGAGGAAGTTGTGGATGATGACCATGTAGATGACATCTACGATTACTTCATGGAGAGCGATACTGATGATTTGAATGCGGCTCAAGATGAATTGGGTGAAGACTACAATGAAGACGAAATTCGACTCGTCAGAATCAAGTTTTTGTCCGAACAAGCCAACTAATCACGTTAAATAGCATTAATAAGGTAAGATTTTCGTGAAAAGCGAACTCTATCTGAGAAATTATTGCTAAATTTGCACGCAATAAATTTTTAAAGGTTACAATATGTCATCATTTGTTGCAGATAAAATTGTAATGGACGGTCTCACTTACGACGACGTCCTTCTTATCCCTGCGTATTCAGAGGTACTACCAAAACAGGTAGAGTTGAAAACCAAGTTCTCTCGTAACATCGAGTTGAACATTCCATTCGTTACAGCAGCGATGGACACCGTTACCGAGGCTTCAATGGCGATAGCTATCGCTCGTGAAGGTGGTATCGGTGTAATTCACAAGAACATGACCATTGAGGAGCAAGCTCGTCAGGTTGCTATTGTGAAGCGTGCTGAGAATGGTATGATTTATGACCCTGTCACCATCCGTCGTGGCAGTACAGTGAAGGATGCTCTTGATATGATGCATGATTATCATATCGGTGGTATTCCTGTGGTAGATGATGAAAATCATCTTGTAGGTATTGTTACCAACCGTGATCTTCGTTTTGAGCGCCACATGGACAAGAAGATTGATGAGGTAATGACTAGCGAGAATTTGGTTACCACTCACATCCAGACCGACTTGGTTGCTGCTGCTGCCATCCTGCAGGAGAATAAGATTGAGAAACTCCCTGTAGTTGACAGCGAGAATCACCTGGTAGGTTTGATTACTTACAAGGACATCACAAAGGCTAAGGACAAACCTATGGCTTGCAAGGATGCCAAGGGACGTCTTCGTGTGGCTGCCGGTGTGGGTGTTACTGTAGATACATTGGATCGTGCCAAGGCTTTGGTTGAGGCTGGTGCTGATGCTATCGTTATCGATACTGCTCATGGTCACTCTAAGGGTGTAGTTGAGAAACTCAAGCAAGTTAAGGCTGCCTTCCCACAGGTAGATGTTGTGGTAGGTAATGTGGCTACTGGTGAGGCTGCCAAGTATTTGGTAGAGAATGGTGCTGATGGTGTTAAGGTAGGTATCGGTCCTGGTTCTATCTGTACTACTCGTGTGGTTGCCGGTGTTGGCGTTCCACAGTTGAGTGCTGTTTATGATGTATATTCTGCTCTGAAGGGCACAGGTGTACCTTTGATAGCTGATGGCGGTCTTCGTTACTCAGGTGATGTTGTGAAGGCTTTGGCTGCCGGTGGTAGCTGCGTCATGATCGGTTCTTTGGTTGCTGGTACAGAGGAGAGTCCTGGTGATACCATTATCTTCAATGGCCGTAAGTTTAAGAGCTATCGTGGTATGGGTTCTTTGGAGGCTATGGAACAGAAGAATGGTTCTAAGGACCGTTACTTCCAGGGTGATACCAAGGATGTCAAGAAATTGGTTCCAGAGGGTATCGCTGGTCGTGTGCCTTACAAGGGAACTGTCCAGGAGGTCATCTACCAGCTGATTGGTGGTTTGCGTTCTGGTATGGGATATTGTGGTGCTGCTACCATCGAGAACTTGCACAATGCCAAGTTCGCTCGTATCACAAATGCAGGTGTGTTGGAGAGTCATCCACATGATATCACTATCACTAGTGAGGCTCCTAACTATAGCCGTCCTGAATAATATAATTAGGAAATATGAAGTTTTATGCACTTATAGCGGCAATGCTCCTTTCGGGGAGCATTGCTTTTGCTCATACCGACCCAATTGTTATGATTATTGATGGTCAATCTGTCAAGAAGTCGGAATTTGAGTACTTTTATCAGAAAAATCATTTGGGAAATACGGTTGATTCTAAAAGTGTCAAGGTGTTTACCGATGGCTTTGTTGATTATAAGCTGAAAGTGCAAGCTGCTAAGGATGCTCATCTCGATACTTTGCCTAATATCAGACGGGTGTTGAAACGATATGATGATGTCGAGTCATGCGAGTTGATGCCCGATAAAGGCAGTGTTCATGTTGCACATATCCTCTTGAGATTGGGACAGAAAGCATCTTACCGGGAACAGGAGGTGGTGGAAAGAAGAATCGATTCTATTTATCAGGCTCTTTGTAAAGGTGCAGATTTTGCAGACCTGGCAAAAAAGTGTTCTGATGATAAAGGGGCTGCGGTCAATGGGGGAACTTTGGCATGGTTTACAAAAGGTCAGACTGTGCAGGCTTTTGAAAAAGTAGCTTTCTCTCTGCGAAAGGGTGAGATTAGTAGACCGTTTATGTCTGAGTTTGGTTATCATATCGTCAAGTTGCTGGATAAACATGATGATGGTAATCAGAAAAAATATGTTGCTGATGCTAAGGTAGAAAATTGGCGGGGAACCTACCAGCAGCAGGAGGAAGTAGAAAACCTTTTGCTGAATGAAATCTGCCAGCGTAATATTTGGGATAAGGCTGCTGCTGATAAAAAAGGTCTGGCTGCCTTCTATGCCAAGAATAAGAAAAAATACAAATGGGAAATGAAGCGCCTGAAGAAGATGAAGGTTAATCTGCCCCGGAATGGCGAATACCCGGATGTGGTACTTGCTGACTATCAAGACTCGTTAGAGAAACAATGGGTCGCACAACTGAAGAAGAAATATAAGGTGGTGGTTTTCCATAGCATGTTGACCACTCTCAATATACATTAATATATTATAGAAACAATACATGAATACTGGATATAAAATGACAATGGCATTTATAGCCCTGCTGATGATAGTAGGAATAAGTGCTAGTGCAACAAGAGCAAGCCGTAGTGCTTTGGCTCATGAGGCTGATTCTGCAAATATCAAGCAACAAGCTGCTGCCGATTCTCAGAAAATCAATGAGGGTAGTGTGGTTGATGAGGTAATTTGGGTTGTCGGCGATGAGGCTATCTTGAAGTCAGACGTCGAGGTAACCCGTTTGCAGGCTGAGGCTGAAGGTATTAAATATACTGGTGACCCAGACTGTTCTATTCCTGAGCAGATTGCCGTTCAGAAACTGTTTCTCCATCAGGCAGCTATCGATAGTATCGAAGTATCTGAGTCAGAAGTCATGAATGGTATCGACGAACAGATCAACAGTTGGGTTTCCATGATTGGTTCTCGTGAAAAACTGGAGGAGTATCGCAAGCAAAGTATCACCCAGATGCGCCAGCAGATGCATGATGATTTCAAAAACCAACAGCTGATTCAGAAGATGAAGCAGGAACTGGTGAAGGATATCAAGGTGTCTCCAGCTCAGGTACGTAAATACTTTAAGGATTTACCTGCCGACAGTATCCCTTTTGTTCCTACAGAGGTAGAGGTTGAGATTCTTACCATGCAGCCACGTATTCCTCTTGAGGAGATTAACCGTGTGAAAAATCAGTTGCGTGAGTTTACTGACCGTGTGAATAAGGGTGAGACTTCTTTTGCTACTTTGGCTCGTCTTTATTCTGAGGATCCGGGTTCAGCCCGTATGGGTGGCGAGATGGATTATATCGGTAGAGGTATGTTGGATCCTGCGTTTGCAAATGTAGCATTCAATCTTACCGACCCTAAGAAAATCTCAAAGATTGTTGAGTCTGAGTTTGGTTATCATATCATCCAGTTGATTGATAAGCGTGGTGATAAGATTAAGTGTCGCCATATCCTGCTCAAGCCTCAGGTTTCTCAAGATGCTATTGATAAGTCTATCGGCCGTCTGGATTCTATCGGTAATGATATCCGTGCCGCTAAGTTTACCTTTGAGCAGGCTGTTGAAGCATTGTCTGATGATAAGGATACCCGCAACAACAAGGGTTTGATGGCCAATGTTACTCCTGACCAGTCAAGAACTTCCCGCTTCCAGATGAAGGATCTGCCTACCGAGGTTGCCCGTACGGTAGATACAATGAAGGTAGGTGAGGTTTCTGCACCTTTCACGATGGTGAATTCCAAGGGTAAAACCACTTGTGCTTTGGTAAAACTGGTAAGCCGTGTTGACGGACATAGAGCTACTATTACCGAAGATTTTCAGGTGATGAAGGATGTAGTGTTGGCTAAGGAGCGTGCCCAGACCTTGCACGATTGGGTAGTCAATAAAATCAAGCAGACTTATGTTCGTATGAACGATCGCTATAAGGATTGTAAGTTTGAATATCAAGGTTGGATTAAATGATAAATAAAAGATTAAATAATCATATCAGAGGGCATAGAATCATATCGGTTATGGTTCTATGCCTGTTTGGGTTTTGTCTGATGCAAGCCATGCAGGCTCCAAAGAAGCATGCCAGAAAACGCCCTCATGGTGACCGCGTATATCTTTTGCATGCAGATGAATTGTACTATGATATGTTCGGAAATAATCCTGATGCCCAAATATTGAAAGGTAAGGTCTCTTTCTTGCATCAGGGCAGTCATCTTACCTGTGACAGCGCGTATTTCTATCAGGCTTCTAATTCCGTGAAAGCTTTCGGACATGTTCATTACCGGCAGGGAGACACCTTGTCACTCACTTGTAATAGAGCAGAGTATGATGGGCAGATGCAGATGATGAGAGCACGCAAGAATGTGGTCTTGCATCATCGTCGGCAGACTTTGCGTACTGATAGCTTGGATTTCGACCGCTTGTATAATATGGCAAACTTCTTTGACGGCGGAACGCTGGTTGATGGTAAGGATAAGCTGGTTGCCGATTGGGGTGAGTATCATACCGAAACGCGTGAGGCTAAGTTTGTCTATAATGTCAAGTTGCGCAGCGGCAAGGATGTTGTTACCACCGATACTTTGTATTACGATGTCCGTAAGTCAAAGGCTCACATGGTAGGACCTTCTAAGATTGTTTCCGGTGCAAGTGTTGTCAAGACCGAAGACGGATATTATGATACTAAGACCGATAGAGCACAGCTTTACGGGCGCTCTACGGTTATGGATAAAGACAAGACGCTTACGGGTGATACGCTCTATTATGTAAAGGATGGAGAGAGTACCGGATATGGTAATGTGGTTTATGTAGATAAGAAGAACAAGAATTCCCTTACTTGCAATTATCTGCGTTACAACGAGAAAACCGGTAACGGCTTTGCTACCCGCAATCCTGTAGCGATTGACTATTCGCAGAAAGATACTCTTTGGGTTCATTCTGATACCATGCGTATCAATACCTTCCATATCAATACCGATTCGGTATACCGTAAGGTGCATGCTTATCCTAAGGTCCGTGCCTATCGCCTGGATATGCAGGCCATCTGCGATTCCCTGGTTTTCAATTCTCAGGATTCCTGCATGACCATGTATAAGGATCCTATCGTTTGGAATGGAAACCGTCAGTTGCTGGGCGAGAAGATTCTGGTCTTCATGAACGACTCTACCGTTCGTTTTGCCCATGTCATCGGACAGGCGCTGTCTGTAGAGCAGATGCCGGATAGTGTTCATTTCAATCAGATCAGTTCTTCTGAGATGAAATCTTACTTTGAAAAAGGTGAAATCAAGAAGGCTGAGTCTATCGGCAATGTGCAGACCATCTATTACATGACGGATGATAAGGACAGTTCGCTCATTGGTTTGAATTATCTGGAAACCGATACCATGCGCATGTATATGGGACCGGGCAGGAAGATGGAGAAAATCTGGACCAATAAGTTTACGTCTACCATGTATCCTATGACGCAGATTCCGCCGGCAAAATATAAACTCAACAATTTTGCCTGGTTCGAGGACTTGCGTCCTAAAGATAAGAATGATATCTTTGTATGGCGTGGTAAATCCAAGGGATCCGAACTCAAGAACATTAAGCGTCATGAAGCTCCACTTCAGAAACTGACTGACTGATTATAATGAAGCATCATTTTCTTATATGATTAATATTTAGAGATGAGTGATATTATTCAACTTTTACCCGATTCTGTTGCCAATCAGATAGCAGCAGGTGAGGTTATACAGCGTCCGGCTTCAGTTATCAAGGAGCTGGTCGAAAATGCAGTCGATGCGGGTGCCAGGAATATCCATGTCACAGTTACCGATGCTGGCCGTACCAACATCCAGGTGATAGATGATGGAAAAGGTATGTCTGAAACAGATGCTCGTTTGGCTTTCGAACGTCATTCTACTTCCAAAATCCGTAAGGCTGATGATTTGTTTGCTCTTCGCACCATGGGCTTCCGTGGCGAAGCTTTGGCGTCTATAGCTGCTGTGGCTCAGGTAGAACTGAAGTCAAGACAGGCTACCGACGAGATAGGAACCCTGATACGGATTTCTGGTTCTCGATATGAGAAACAGGAGCCATGCTCCTGTGCTGTGGGAAGCCTCTTCTCTGTCAGCAATATCTTTTATAATGTACCCGCACGAAGGAAGTTCCTGAAGTCCAATTCTACAGAGTTGAACAATATTCTGACGGCTTTCGAGCGGATTGCATTGGTAAATCCTCAAATCACCTTTACTTTACATAGCAATGGTACCGAAGTATTCAATTTGCGTGCCGCTAATTTGCGTCAGCGCATTCTCGATGTCTTCGGCAAGCGTTTCAATCAGGAACTCCTGCCGGTAAATGTAGAAACCACTATGTGTAAGGTGTCTGGATTTGTGGGCAAACCTGAATCTGCCAGAAAGAAAGGTGTGCATCAGTTCTTCTTTGTCAACGGGAGATACATGAAACATCCTTATTTCAATAAGGCTGTGATGGCTGCTTATGACCGTCTGGTTCCTCAGGGTGAACAGGTGCCTTACTTTCTGTATTTTGATGTAGATCCGAAGGATATTGATGTGAATATCCATCCTACGAAGACTGAAATCAAATTCGAGAATGAGCAGGCTATCTGGCAAATCCTCTCGGCTTCAGTCAAGGAGTCCATCGGTATGTTCAATGATGTACCTACCATTGATTTCGATACCGAGGATAAACCGGACATCCCTGTTTACAATCCTGAGATGAGTACGGCTGCTGCACCGAAGATCAGTTTGAATCCTGGTTATAATCCGTTCAAGTCTTCCTCTTCCACGGGAGCAGTCCCTATGGGAGCAGGCTTCTCTGTTCCTAAGTCGAAACCTCAGGTGGATGAAAAATGGGAACAGCTTTATGAAGGACTCAAAAATCAGGATGATGTGCAGGGGATGGAACAGACCATGGTGTTTTCCGATGATTCTAGTCGGGATAATACGCCAGACAGTATCATTGCAGAGAAATCGCCAGCCCATTATCAGTATAAAGGTAAGTATATCATGACTGCGGTAAAATCGGGATTGATGATTATCGACCAGCATCGTGCCCATGTGCGTGTCTTGTTCGAACAGTATTTGCGCCAGTTGGCTGACCGGACCTTTCATTCACAGAAAGTCCTCTTTCCTGAGGTTGTGCAGTTCCCGATGTCTGAGAAGGTAATCTTTGAAAAGATCCTGCCTGAAATGGAATCGATGGGCTTTGAACTGGAAGATCTGGGAGGTGGAAGCTATGCTGTGAATTCTGTTCCTGGCGGACTTGAAGGATTGAATCCTCTTAAACTGGTACAGGACATGGTTTCTTCTGCAGTAGAAAAGGGCGTATCAGCCATTGATGAAATCAATCAGACTTTGGCTTTGAGTCTGGCTCGCCAGGCTGCAATACCTCAGGGGCAGATATTGAGTAATGAAGAGATGGAGGGGCTGGTGAATGATCTTTTTGCCTGCCAGAATGTCAATTATACGCCCGACGGAAAGTCGGTACTTTGTATCCTCCGTCAGCAGGAAATAGAGCATCTTTTAGGTTAAAAGCAGGGAAAAATCCCGTTTTTCTTAAAAAAGTTAACGAAAAATGCTATTTTTTTTAGAAAATGAAGGTTATTTCAAAAAATAGTATTATCTTTGCTCCATCATTCAGAAGGTATATATATAAATTGATTTTTAAATTGTAAAGTTATGAAAAAGTTATTAGCAGTGCTAGCATTGGCTAGCGTAACAATGGGCTGTATGGCTCAGGATGCAGCAACTACTGAGAAGTATAGCGTTGCAACAAATTCTTTCTGGAGCAATTGGTTTGTTCAGGCAAACGTTGCTGGTTCTGCATTCTGGGGCAACCAGGAAGAGGGCAATGGTTTCTCTAAGAGCCCACTCAAGGGCTTCAGAAACAATCTCGGTTTCTCTGTTGCTGTAGGTAAGTGGTTTACACCAGGTCTCGGTCTCCGTACCAAGTTCAATGGCGTTTGGGGCCGTAAAGTAGTTTCTGAGAATAAGTCAACAAATGCAAATAAGTATTGGACTTTGAATGAGCAGGTTTTGTTCAATGTTAGCAATATGTTGTGTGGTTACAACGAGGCTCGTGTTTGGGATTGCATCCCTTACGCAGGTTTTGGTATTAACCGTAACATGAGCGCTAACTGCTATGCTCCTGTAGTTGGTGTTGGTATCTTGAACGAGTTCAAGATCAATAACAAGTGGGCTGTCAACCTTGATGTAAACTATGCAGTAGGTGCTAACGACTATGATGGTTACACAGGTGTATTGGCAGGTGCTAAGCCTAGCACATCTCGCTCTATCGACAAGGTGATTGCAAGACACGACCGTTCTTTGAATGTTGAGGTCGGTGTTACATACAACTTGGGTAAGGCTACTTGGAACAAGGTTCCAGATGTTGATGCTATCAACGCTCTTCATCAGTCAGAACTCGACGCTCTCAATGCTAAGTTGAACGATGCTAATGCAGAGAACGACCGTTTGAAGAATCTCTTGAACAACCAGAAGCCTGTAGAGGAAAAGGCAGTTAAGGAGTATGTTGCTACTCCAGTTTCTGTATTCTTCAACATCGGCAAGTCTAAGGTTGCTTCTAAGAAGGATCTCGTAAACGTACAGGCTCTCGCTCAGTATGCTAAGGACAACAACGCTAAGTTGGTAGTTAATGGTTATGCTGACAGCGCTACTGGTTCTGCAGCTATTAACCAGAAGATTTCTAAGGCTCGTGCTGAGAAGGTAGCTGAAGAGCTCGTTAAGTTGGGTGTTGCTAAGGAGAACATCGTAGTTAAGGCTAACGGTGGTGTTAAGGATTTGACTCCTGCTTCTTACAACCGTCGTGCAACTGTTCAGGTTGGTGAGTAATTATACAGTATATATAATATAAGGTATAAAAATAGAATAGGGCATTCTTCCTCGTGAAGAATGCCTTTTTTGTTTCTTTGAATTTCTTAAAAAGAACTTTTCTTTCTCAATAAGTACCTTTTGGGGTTGAAAGAGGTTTTGCAGTCCCATCGTAAGTACTTTCTCTTGGTTGGCTATTTTTGGCAATTGAAATGCAATAACTGACCGTTTTTACCCTGAAAATTGAGGGAAAACACTAGAAAATGCACTTTTTTGAAGAAAAAACGAAAAAAGTTTCTGAAAAATTTGGTGGAACCAAAAAAAAGTCGTACCTTTGCAACCGCTTACGAAAAGTAAGGGCGCTTAGCTCAGCTGGTTTAGAGCATCTGCCTTACAAGCAGAGGGTCGGCGGTTCGAATCCGTCAGCGCCCACGGGGGTGTTCCCTGTGATTCACTTTTGTGGTTGCAGGGACTTTTTTAGAGGGCGTTTAGCTCAGCTGGTTTAGAGCATCTGCCTTACAAGCAGAGGGTCGGCGGTTCGAATCCGTCAACGCCCACAATGGTGAAGGTCTTTCAACAAACGTTGAGAGACCTTTTTTTTGCTTTTAAATTATTTTATCACTATTTTCTCTGTTTTCTCACGATAATTTATTAATTTTGCACCCTATATATAATACGTATTGTTATGAATTTAGATTTATTGACTGCCATATCACCAATTGATGGTCGTTATAGGGGAAAAACAGAGCAGCTCGCTAACTACTTCTCAGAGTATGCTCTCATTCGTTATCGTGTACGCGTAGAGATTGAATACTTCATTACTCTATGCGAGTTACCTTTGCCACAGCTTGCTTCTTTCGACAAGTCGCTGTTCGAACGTCTGCGTGACATTTATCGTAATTTTGACGAAAATGAAGCACAGCGCGTAAAAGACATCGAGAAAATTACCAATCACGATGTAAAGGCTGTTGAGTATTTTATCAAGGAAGAACTCGATAAGATCGGAGGCTTGGATGCTTACAAGGAGTTTATCCATTTTGGTTTGACATCTCAGGATATCAACAACACAAGTGTGCCTCTCTCTGTAAAAGAGGCTTTGGAAGAGTGCTTCAATCCGCAGGTTGAAGAGCTGATAGCACAGCTCCAGACTTATGCTGATGAGTGGAAGGATGTGCCTATGTTGGCTAAGACTCACGGACAGCCTGCTTCACCTACCCGCCTGGGCAAGGAAATCATGGTTTATGTTTACCGTCTTACCGAGCAGCTCAATTCTCTCAAGGCTTGCAAGATTACAGCTAAGTTCGGTGGTGCTACCGGTAACTACAATGCTCACCATGTAGCTTATCCACAGTATGACTGGAAAGCATTCGGTAACAAGTTTGTCAGTGAGAAACTCGGTTTGGAACGCGAGCAGTATACCACACAGATCAGTAACTATGACTACCTTGGCGCTATCTTTGACGCCATCCGTCGTATCAACACCATTATCATCGACTTAGACCGTGACTTCTGGATGTATATCTCTATGGATTACTTCAAGCAGAAGATCAAGGCAGGTGAGGTAGGCTCAAGTGCGATGCCTCACAAGGTGAACCCTATCGATTATGAGAACAGTGAAGGTAACCTGGGCATAGCCAATGCCATTCTTCAGTTCCTGGCACAGAAACTTCCGGTTAGCCGCTTGCAGCGCGACCTTACTGACAGTACCGTACTCCGTAACATCGGTGTGCCTCTCGGTCATAGCGTCATTGCTATCCAGAGTACATTGAAGGGCTTGCGTAAACTGATTCTTCACGAGGAGAAACTGCAGGAAGATTTGAATAATACATGGGCAGTTGTAGCTGAGGCTATCCAGACTATCCTTCGCCGTGAGGCATATCCACATCCTTACGAGGCATTGAAGGCGTTGACACGTACCAACCAACACATGACTGAGGAAACTATTCATGAGTTTATCCAGGGATTGAATGTGAGTGATAGTGTTAAGGCTGAACTGATGGCAATCACACCAAGCAATTATACAGGTATCTAATATACACAAAGGAATTTTGTAGTTTTAGTACATATATATAAGTAAAAATTAGATTTATTAACCCAGCCGTGAGGCTATTAAGTATTTTAAGAAAATGGATTCAGAATTTGAAAACAAACCTCAAGGTCAGTCTTCTGAGAATGAGAGAACCCGTGAGGGCTACAACCCAGCAGGTGGTTATCAGAAGAGTTATCGACCAGTAGGTCGCACACAGCGTCCTCGTATCAATTCACATCGCGCATACAGCAGCGACAGAAGTAGCAGTAACAGCGAAGGCGGTTTCCGTCCTGAAGGTTTCGGTGCTGTCTTGCAGAGTACAGGCAGCAGCGAGCGTCCACAGCGCAGCAGCTATCAGAGCCGTGGTGGTTATGGTAACAGCAACCGTGGTGGCTACCAGCCACGTCAGCAGGGAGGCTATCAGTCTCGTCCTCAGCAGGGTGGCTATCGTCCTCGTTACAACAATAATGATGAGCAGGGTAGTTATCAGCCTCGTCAGCAGGGTGGCTATCAGCCACGCCAGCAGGGCGGCTACCAGTCTCGTTCTCAGCAGGGTGGTTATGGTAATAACAACCGTGGTGGTTATGGTCGTCCACAGGGTGGCGGCTATGGCAACAACCGTGGTGGCGGCTATGGTCGTCCTCAGCAGGGTGGTTATGGCAACAACCGTGGCGGTTATGGCCGTCCACAGGGTGGTGGCTATGGCAACAACCGTGGTGGCGGTTTCCGTCAGCATACTCCTGGTTACGATCCAAATGCTAAGTATAGCATGAAGAAGCGTATCGAATATAAGGAGGAAAACATCGACCCAACAGAGCCATTGCGCTTGAACAAGTTCCTCGCCAATGCTGGTGTATGCTCTCGCCGTGAGGCTGATGAGTTCATCCAGGCTGGTCTGGTAACTGTCAATGGTGAGGTAGTTACCGAGTTGGGTACCAAGATCCTTCGTACCGATGAGGTGAAGTTCCACGACGCTCCTGTAACTTTGGAGAAGAAGGTATACGTATTGCTCAACAAGCCAAAGGATTATGTTACAACCAGCGATGATCCTCAGCAGCGCAAGACTGTGATGGACCTCGTAAAGGATGTTTGTCCTGAGCGTATTTATCCTGTAGGCCGTCTCGACCGTAATACAACAGGTGTACTTCTCTTGACCAACGATGGTGACCTGGCTTCTAAGCTTACTCACCCTAAGTTCCTGAAGAAGAAGGTTTATCACGTTCACCTCGATAAGAACCTGACAGCTCACGATATGGATCAGATCCGTGAGGGTATCACCTTGGAAGATGGTGAGATCAAGGCAGATGCTGTAGAGTATGCTGATGATCGCGACAAGGCACAGGTTGGCATCGAGATTCATAGTGGCAAGAACCGTATCGTGCGCCGTATCTTCGAGAGCCTCGGCTATCGTGTTACCAAGCTCGACCGTGTACAGTTCGCAGGTTTGACTAAGAAAAATCTCCGTCGCGGTGACTGGCGCTTCCTTACTGAGAAGGAGGTAGACATGCTCCGCATGGGTGCTTTTGAATAAAAAACAATAATATGGAGTTAAGGAGTTGAAAGGAGTTAAGACAAGTGTTTTATTAGCCGAGAGTTTTTATATAGTAGGAATCCTTGGTTTGTGACAATTGTCTTAACTCCTTAACTCCTTAATTTCTTTAACTCCTTGAAGCATTAATATTAACAATGGAAAAAGTAAAAAGAACTAAAGTTGTAGACTTGCTCAAGAGTACAGCCTACGGCTCAATCGTGAATGTCAAGGGATGGGTTCGTACCCATCGTAGTAGCAAAGCAGTCGATTTTATCGCTCTTAACGATGGTTCTACTATTAATAATATTCAGATAGTAGTCGACCCATCAAAGGTCGATGAGAATCAGCTCCGTCAGGTTACTACTGGTGCTTGTATCAGCGCCGTAGGTACGCTGGTAGAAAGCCAGGGTGCCGGACAGAGTGTTGAGATCCAGTGCGAGAGCATCGAGATTTATGGTCTCTGCGGCAGCGACTATCCTATGCAGAAGAAGGGACAGAGCTTCGAGTACATGCGTCAGTATGCTCACCTCCGTCTCCGTACCAATACCTTTGGTGCCGTAATGCGTATCCGCCACAACATGGCGATGGCTATCCACACCTACTTCCATGAGCATGGATATTTCTATTTCAATACTCCGCTCATCACAGCCAGCGACTGCGAGGGTGCTGGTCAGATGTTCCAGGTAACTACCAAGAACCTCTACAACCTGAAGAAGACCGAGGATGGCAAGATTGACTATTCTGATGATTTCTTCGGCAAGCAGACTTCATTGACCGTTTCTGGTCAGTTGGAGGGTGAGCTCGGTGCTACAGCACTCGGCGCCATCTATACCTTCGGTCCAACCTTCCGTGCAGAGAACAGTAATACTCCTCGCCATCTGGCTGAGTTCTGGATGGTAGAGCCTGAGGTAGCTTTCCTGGATATGGACGGTTTGATGGAGTTGGAGGAAGACTTCATCAAGTATTGTATCCGTTGGGCACTGGAGCATTGCAAGGACGATCTTGCTTTCTTGAACAAGATGATTGACAAGGGTCTGATTGCCCGTCTGGAAGGCGTATTGAATTCCGACTTCGTTCATCTTCCATATACCGAGGGTATCCGCATCCTTCAGGAGGCTATTGCCAACGGTAAGAAGTTTGAGTTCCCATGCGAGTGGGGTGATGACCTGGCTTCAGAGCATGAGCGTTTCCTCGTAGAGGAGCACTTCAAGCGCCCGGTTATCATGACCAACTATCCTAAGGCTATCAAGGCATTCTATATGAAGATAGACGAGGAGGAGAGTGGTTTCGGTGGCAAGAGCGGTCAGACCGTTCAGGGTACCGACGTACTGTTCCCACAGATTGGTGAGATTATCGGTGGTTCTGTCCGTGAGGAGAGCTATGACAAGCTGATGGGTGAGATTGAGGCTCGCAACATCCCTATGAAGGATATGAACTGGTATCTCGATACTCGTAAGTATGGTTCATGCCCACACGCAGGTTTCGGTCTCGGTTTCGAACGTCTGATTCTCTTCGTAACCGGTATGCAGAATATCCGCGACGTGATTCCATTCCCACGTACACCAAAGAACGCAGAATTCTAGAATAAAAAAATGAAGCCTGTTTCGAAGGACATCGAAACAGGCTTCATTGCTCTTCGCAAGTACTTGCGTCAGTTTACTCTCGATTTTATTGCCACATTTGCCACACGCATATTAACTTACTGGCATACAATGGTTTAATGGTGGCAATAGGCCCTATTTCTATTGTCACCTTATTGTCACCTATTGCCACACCCTAGGTGTACCAAAATCGGCGTAATTGGCTGATATTCAGGTGCTTCTTGCTTACTTTTTGTTTTTCTATTCATTGGAACGCTTGGTGCAACGACTGAACAAAACAAGGGTTTTTGCGTTCAATATAGCCCCTTTTTTCGTCTTTTTATCACCAAAAATGGAAGTGAGGCTTACTTTAGATTCACAAAAGGCTTATTTGAAATCCCAAAAAGGCTCTTTCGAACTTCAAAAGAGCCTTACTTGATAATGGGCAGGATGCTCCTAAAACTGCGTCGCGACGTAGCTGTCACTGCGTCGGGACGTAGTTGTTGTTACGTCGTGACGTAGCTACTGCTATGTCGTGACGTAATTTCTCCTGCATCGTTGGCGGAATAACTCTACCTCCCTCTCATATACTGATAGCTTCGATAAGCACATCGTTGTATCTGTCTATCACATCGTCATTGATACTTTTCCGATATTCACATCAATGCCAGTATATATGATAAGGTGTAATGTGCAGCCAGTTTAAGTAAGCAGATGAAATCATGTACGTCATTTAACAAGTTAATATGATTCATTGAGTCGATAGATATGACTGCGTTGGGTTAAAGATACGACTGCGCTGGACGGAAGATTCGACTGCGCTGGGCGGAAGATTCGACTGCGCTGGGCGGAAGATTCGATTTCGTTGGGTTAAAGATTCGACTGCGTTGGCTGAATAATATGGCTGCGTTGGCTGAACGAAGTAGCTCTATTAGCTGAATGAAGCACTTGAGTTATCAGAATGAGGCGGCTTGGTGTAATACGATTTACTCATACATTCGTATCTAGATGGTCCCTATATATAATAAGGTGTAGGACCGCCAATCTCCCCTATATATAATAAGGTGTAGGTTTTATATCGGCAAAATGGAGGAAAACAGGGGGAAATAGAGTGGTTAGAAGCCCATTATAGGGACTATTTTATAAAAAACATAAGAAAATTAGCCTTTTTTTGAAAAAAAATGCTCAAAAACTTGCAAGATTCAAAAATATGCCTATTTTTGCAACATGAAAAAATCTCCTGGCTGGAGATATGATAAAAACAAAAAGAACTGAGTGGTTATAAAAACCCACGATATATAAGAACAATAAAATAACTGTTCTAAGAGAACCTTTGAAAGAGAACGAAGAACTTTTCTAAAAGTGCAGACTCTTTTCATCAAACGGGACTCTTGATTCGATATAGAGAATTAATTAATAACTTCCTGCCGAAAGGCTAGGGAAATAGTATAACTTTATAAATATTTATCGGATGAAAAGAAAGTATTTTAGCGCGCTGCTTATGGGTGCATTGACAATTGCTTCTGTAAGCACATTTACTTCTTGTAAAGATTACGATGATGACATTAGCGGTTTGCAGAGCCAGATTGATGAACTTAGCAAAATCGTGAAAGACATCCAAAGCCAAATTGACAATGGTGCTATTCTTACAGATGTCACAAATGTTGAGAATGGTGTGAAAATCTCGTTGAAAAAGGATGGTAATCCAAAAGAGTACACTATCACCAATGGTACAAATGGTACTAACTACATTTGGACAATCGGAGATGATGGCTATTGGTACTTGAACGACAAAAAGACCGAGTACAAGGCTAAAGGTGACAAGGGTGAAAATGGTACAAACGGCAAGTGCTATGTGCCAAATCCTACAACAGGTTGCTTCGACATCTATCAGGATGGAAATAAAGTTGAATCAACTCAGATTGCATATACATCTACCAAGGAGAACATCATTACTGCAACTTGGGAGAAGGATGTTCTGACATTGCTCGGTGTTAAGGATGCAAAAGATGGTAAGGTTACCATCAGTCTGACAACAGACTTGAAGGCTCTCGTATTCAGCCCAGATTTCTACTATGAGGGTATCGAGGCATTCGACTTCGCTACATACAAGTATCAGCCAAAGAAGGTTGAAAAGGTAGATGCTAATGGAGATTATAAAAATGATGCCCCAACAAATGTTGGTAGTCTCTTCACATATGCTCCAGACTTGTCTGTTGATTATTTCTTGAATCCAGCTAATGCAAAGATGGATGCAGATGCTTCTAAGTATAGCTTCATTGTTGCGGATAAGAAATATACTCGTGCAGAGGCAATACATAACATCACTGTTAAGAGTGCAGACTTGGAATCAAACAAGGGCATGGTAACAGTAAAAGCTAAATATGATGGTGATGCTATTAAGACGATTGCTAATGATGACCAAGTCACTGTTGCTGCTTTGCAGTATGCTGGCGAGAATGGTACAGTAACATCAGATTTCGCAGCTATCACTGCTAGCGAGTACACTAACTTGGTACTCAACAACCCTAAGGCTGCAACCAAGGGACATGCTCAAGGTGCAAGCCACCTTTACCGAACTGCAAAGGCCGCTATTGACGGTGATGCATCTATCACAATCGCTTGGAACAATCCTGGTATCGACTTGCGTGAGTATGTTAACACAGACCGTATCTACAGAGAGGGTAATAAGGTAGGCTCATGTGTTGCTTGGGATGAGAATGCAGCTGCTGGTACAGTAGAAAAGGATGGTTTCAAGTATTCATTTGAACTTGTAGGTTACAAGTCTGGTGCAAACGAAACCTCTCAGTCTGCTCATGCAGCCATCAAACAAGATGGTTATACACTCCGCCCACAGATGACTAAGGGTGGTGTGCAGCAGGAATTTGGTTACGACCAGAATGCCGCTGAAATCGGTCGTCAGCCATTGGTACGTGTAACCTTGACTGATGCAGTCAACAATAAGATTGTCGCTGTGGGTTATATTAAGATTGAAATTGCTGCAACAGATAAGAAGGACGATCAGAAGGTGGTTCCTGTCGAAACAGTAAAGACTAATTATACTGTAGCTTGCGGTGAGAATAATATCCTTGTTAAGGAGTTGAAGTGGCATGAGGTTGAAGAGCAGGTAATGGCTTTGGTAAATATGGGCAAGGCAGAATTCGAGAGCACTTATGTTCTTGATGGTGCAACTGTTAATGCTGGTGATGTTAACCAGTTCGAAAAGCCAACTCTTGATGCTGTAGCTTTAGCAAATGACAAGAAGGTAGGTATCGTTTCTCAGACTACAACAGATGTTCAAGGCACTCAGACTGAGGTTCTTGATTGGAACGTTAAGAACAACTATGCTTACGAGCAGTTCAAGACAAACAAAAAGGATGAGTTGACAACATACGTACGCTTTACTCTGAGAGAAGGAAAGAGTGCTGCAAACAAGTACATCTATGTTAAGTTCACATGGAACCCAGAAAAGAAGAACTTGGATCCAACCACTTCATTCTCTGACGACGAAAAGTTGAAGTCTTATTGGTATGGTCTTAATGGAGCTAAATCTGTAAAGGAGACAGGTGCTGTTCCTACAGACATCCACGGAAATGTTGAGGTTGTTGGTACAAATGACAATAGTAAGAATGGTGCTACAACAGATGCAGCTGATGATGAGTATGTATTCAATATCACCAACACATTGAATGGTAACAAACTCGTAGTTTCAAAACTTACAGGCGACTATGCAGGATTGAATGATGAGTTGAAGGCTACATTCCACTTCGTTGACGGCAATAACTTCTATGCTCAAGAAAATTCAACAACTTCTAAACTCTATGCAGACAAAGCTTGCACATCTGCTAATGAAATTGCCTCTATGGATATTGCGAAGGGTATCGTTACTTTGAGCAATACAGAAATGGCTAAGTCATTGTTGAACAAGGTAGGTCATAAGGACTTGAAGAATACTTTGACTGCTGTTGTTGCTGTTAAGGCAACCATTTGTGGTAACATTGATGTTCCTGTATCAAACAATACATTCAACGTCAAGTTCTTGCGCCCTGTAAACATTATCAGTGCAACTACAGATCCTTTCAAGGATGGCGTAACTGGAGGTGAGACCAAGGCTATCAAGATGGTATTCACAGACTGGAGAGATCATAACTTTACAGACGCTTCTGTAACCAAGGGTAATGATTACTTCAAGTACTATGGAATCAAGGAAATCAAGGTTGTTACTGCTGACGCAACAACAGACCTCAACGGCAACTGGAATGACAAACTTAATACTCTGACACAGAATATCAAGTTTACTTGGACACCAGCAAATGGCAATGCAGCAGGTCAGATTGAAGCGAATGACTATGGTAAACTTACTTATGTAAACAATGGTAATACTGTAGGTACATTCCATGTACACATCCCAGTATTCGTAACATACGATTGGGGTACATTGAAGGCAGAGATTGAGGTTACAATCGAAGGCACAGTTAATAATGCAAAACGTCATTAATTCAAGCAATTAAGACAAAGTAAATAATTTAAAGGCAGGCATGAGTTAAAGCATGCCTGCCTTTTATTTTAAATCAAGACAATGAGGAAGAATTTATATATCATACTAGGAGTTTTTCTTCTAATCATATCCCCTTTGTTCATGACAAGTTGCAAGGACAAACCTAAGCCAAATCCGCAAACAACTTTTGAGCAGAGCATGACAAACAAAGATTCTGTAGCTGTAACGGGATTGGTTAATGTGTTTTTCCAGCTTGCAGAAAGTGGAAGATATGACGAAGCTGCATCTATGCTATTCAAGAATAACGTAGACACAGTATACGACGAGCCCAAACCACTTGACAACAAAGATATGGAGAAAGTAAAGACTCTACTTTCCTCTCTTCCAATCAAGAGCCATACAATAGATTACATTAAGTTCAAGGAGGTTTATGAAAATGAAGTAAAATGTACAGCAATTATCATGGAAGCCCATGATAACATTCCTGAAGTAAAAACTGTTTTCTATTTCAAACCAGTAAGCTATTTAGGAAAATGGAAGCTGTGCTTAGTGGATAGTCACCATGGTGACCAAACCGTCATCAAGGCAGATAAAAAGGACTCCATGCAAAATGAGTACCAAAAAGAAATGAGAGAAAAGAATCTGCAAGAGTTGAAGAAATGAGACGTGTTCTAACTATATTGCTTGTTCTTGGTTGTGTTGTCTCGTTAGCTACCGCCAAAGGCAAAGGAAGCATCATCAAGTTTGATACTTCTCAATTCAACTTTGGCACCTTCCCTCAGAAACAAGTTAGGGTATGCGTCTTTGCCTTCAAGAACACAGGCAATGCTCCTTTGCTAATCAACAATGTGAGTACAACTTGTAACTGTACGTCTGCCACGCACACAAAGACGCCTGTTTTACCAGGAAAAGTAGGTTATATTACAGTCTACTTTAATGGCAACCTCTACTCGAAGGGACATTTTCATAAGAATGTAGATGTGTACTCCAATGCAGCAAATGGTATGTTCAGACTGTTTATAGAAGGAATTACACAATAATCAACATTTAAAATCACGAAATTATGAAACCAATGAAATTATTTATGGCATCAGCCATGCTCGCCATGTGCACTGCCGCTATGGCGCAAGCATCCTACACAGACAAGGATGGAAATGAATATCAGTTTAAGCGTCACTGGTTTCTGGATGTTCAGGCTGGTGGGCAATATACTGTAGGTGAGGCAAGCTTCTCAGACTTGCTTTCTCCTAACTTCCAGGGTGCCATCGGCTACCAGTTCTCTCCTGTTTTCGGACTCCGTGGTCAGATTAACGGTATCTGGAGCAAGGGCGGATGGAACGGATACAAGGCTACCAAGGACGGTACTCCGTATACCGCCAGCTACAAATGGAAATATGTAGCTCCGGGGGTGGACTTTATGTTCAACCTCTCTAACCTCTTCTGTGGCTGGAACCCGAACCGCGTGTTCAGCGCTACAGCCTTCGTAGGTGGTGGTATCAACTGGGCAGGAGCTAACCAGGAGGTAAACGACCTGGCTGCCAACATCAAGAATCAGAGCAACTATCTGCTGGAGTATCTCTGGCAGGGAAAGAAGGTTCGCCCTTACGGCAGAGCAGGTATCGACCTGGAATTCAAGGTAAGCAAGGCTGTGAGCATCATGCTCGAAGGCAATGCCAACATGATTTCAGACAAGTACAACTCTAAGAAGGCAGATAACCCTGACTGGTACTTCAATGCACTGGCAGGTGTACGCATCAACCTGGGCAAGAGCTATACCAAGAAGGCTAAGCCGGTAGAGGAATCTGCTCCGGCACCAGCTCCTAAGCAGGAATATGTAGCTCCTAAGCCAGAGCCTAAGCCAGCTCCTGTAGAGAAGAAGGTAGAGGAGATTCGCCGTGACATCTTCTTCACCATCAATTCCTACAAGATTGCTCCTTCTGAGGATGCTAAGATCCGTGAGGTGGTTGACTTCCTGAACAAGAACACAGAGGCAAAGGTTGTAGTAACCGGCTATGCTGACAAGGGTACAGGCAATGACGTCATCAACGACCGCATCGCTGCCAAGCGAGCAGCAGCTGTGGTTGGGATGCTGACAAAGATATATAATATACCTTCAGAGCGCATTACAGAAGCATCTAAGGGTGCACGTGTGCAGCCTTTTGCAGAAAACGCAAAGAACCGTGTAACGATCATGATCGCTAAGTAGTACGGTAAGTTTATAATGCGACAACCAATTATTTTAATTGGTGGCGGGGCATCCTCAGGGATGCCCCGTTTTTCGTTCTGATTTCCCTTCCTTCTCCTGCTCATTTTGTTATTTTTTCACCATTTCTTGCAGTTTCTCAATATTTTGTTGTACCTTTGCACAAAAATAATAATAAATTGCAAGAAAATGGGAAAGATTATATTGACGGGCGACCGTCCTACAGGTAAACTTCACCTGGGTCATTACATCGGCTCTCTGCAGCGCCGAGTACAACTTCAGAACGCTGGCGACTTCGACAGAATGTTCGTTTTCATGGCAGATGTTCAGGCTTTGACTGATAATGCCGACAATCCTGAGAAGATTCGACAGAACATTACAGAGGTGGCTCTCGACTATCTCTCTGCGGGTCTCGACCCACAGAAGTGTACACTCTATATCCAGAGTATGATTCCAGAGTTGGCTGAGTTGACTACCTATCTGATGAACCTCATCAGCGTGTCTCGTGTTCAGCGTAACCCAACCGTGAAGACTGAGATCAAGATGCGTAATTTCGAAGCAAACATTCCGCTCGGTTTCTTCTGCTATCCTGTGAGTCAGGCTGCCGACATCACCGCTTTCAAGGCTACAACCGTGCCTGCCGGTGAGGACCAGGAGCCTATGCTGGAGGTAACCCGCGAGTTGGTTCGCCGCTTCAACCAGACTTATGCACCTGTTTTGGTAGAGCCGGAGATTCTGCTTCCAGAGATTGCCTGCTGCCGTCGTCTTCCTGGAACTGACGGTAAGGAGAAGATGAGTAAGAGTCTCGGCAACTGCATCTATATGAGCGACGATGAGAAGACCGTTTGGAAGAAGGTGAAGAAGATGTCTAACGGTGAGCCACGTATGAGCATGGAAGAGCCGGGACATCTGGAGGGCAATGCCGTGTTCACCTATCTCGAGGCATTCTCTACACCAGAGGACTTCGCTGAATTCTGGCCAGAGTTCAAGACTTTGGATGAGTTGAAGGAGCAGTATGTGAAGGGTGGTATCGGTGACGGCACCTGCAAGAAGTTCCTGAACAGCGTCATCAACAAGATGCTCGACCCAATCCGTGCCCGCCGTCATGAGTTTGAGCAGGATATTCCTGAGGTATTCAATATCCTGAAGAAAGGTAGCGAGGATGCCCGCGAGTTTGCAGCCCAGACCATGGATGAGGTTCGCAAGGCTATGCGTATCGACTATTTCAGCGATGCTGCCTATATTGAGGAGCAGGCTGCGAAATATAAAATTTAATGTTGAATAAACGAATATTACAATTAGCGGTGCCGTCGATAATATCCAATATCACGGTACCGCTTTTGGGTTTGGTTGATGTCGCTATCGTCGGGCATATCGGCGATGCGGCTTACATCGGAGCCATTGCCGTGGGGTCGATGCTGTTCAATGTCATCTACTGGCTTTTCGGATTCCTGAGAATGGGAACCAGCGGAATGACTTCGCAGGCTTTGGGAAGGAGAGATTTGGCTGAGGTGCTGAGGCTCCTGGTGCGCTCTCTCAGTATCGGTGTGGGGATAGGAGTGCTGTTCTTCGTTCTCCAGAAATGGCTGATAGGCTGCGGACTCTGGGCGATGTCACCGGAAGCGGATGTCGTGGAACTGGCACGGAGGTACTGTTATGTCTGTATCTGGGGAGCCCCGGCAGTGCTCGGACTCTACGGATTTACGGGCTGGTTTATCGGTATGCAGAACACGCGCATTCCGATGATGGTATCGCTGACGCAGAATGTGGTGAACATCATAGCCTCTCTGCTGCTGGTCTTTGTCGGCGGTATGACGGTAGAAGGTGTGGCGCTCGGAACGGTCATTGCCCAATGGTGGGGATTCCTGATGGCATGTCTGTTCTATCGCATCTGTTATCGCCGGTTAAGCAAGTATGATTATCGCCGGCATCTCTTTGCTGCCGAACCGCTGAAGCAGTTTTTCTCGCTCAATAAGGATATCTTTCTCCGCACCCTCTGCCTGGTGGCGGTCAACCTCTTCTTTACGGCGGCAGGTTCCAGGGAGAGTACCATCGTGCTGGCTGTGAATACGCTGCTGATGACGCTCTTTACCATCTTCTCTTATTTTATGGATGGTTTTGCCTATGCGGCAGAGGCGTTGAGCGGCAAGTATTATGGAGCCCGCAACATGGGGGCATTTCGCGAGGTGGTTAGAAGAACGATGGGTTTTGGAGCTGTCGTGGCTGTAGGTTTCACCTTATTATATATAGTGGGTGGCGAGAATTTCCTCTCTCTGCTCACGAGCGATAAGCAGGTGATAGCTGCATCGGGCGAATATTTCTGGTGGGCTGTGCTGATTCCGCTGTCTGGCATGTCGGCATTCGTCTTCGATGGCATCTTTGTAGGCATCACACAGTCTAAGTCGATGCTCTGTTCTACCGCCGTAGCCTCGACTTCGTTCTTCGGTCTGTTCTTCGGCTTGCATCCTTTTCTAGGCAATCATGCCCTGTGGTTGGCCTTCATTCTCTACCTTCTGTTAAGGGGAATCGTACTGCTTGTCATTTATCGTAAAAAACTGCGGTAAATGGCAAATTGTGTTTTTATAGAATATTTTAGTAGAAATAATGTACATCTTTCATAAAAATTGCACACTGAATTCTAGTGTGCGCATTTTTGTGAAAAACTACATTAATATAGTTTAAATCTTAGGCTTATATTCTTTTTCTTAGCCGAAAATTAGTAATTTCGCAGAGCAAAACTTAAAAAGAAAAGAGTAAATGACAGCAGAAGAATATTATCAGCAAGGTAACGCCTGGCGCAAGCAGGGTGACTTTAAACGTGCCCTCGACTGCTATATGGAGGCCATTGCCCTCGATCCGGAGAGTCCTGCCGTAGCAGCCAAGGAGATGCTGGATGATATCATGAGCTTTTATTGCAAAGACTACTACAATCCATAACAACCGACATGTGGACAGCAGGAGCTTTGTTTACTCCAATGGTAAAGATAATTAGTAAGAAATTAGAATATGAGTAAGATTAAAGGGGCTATTGTAGTCGACACCGGGCGTTGCAAGGGATGCTCGCTCTGTGTGGAGGCTTGTCCTCAGCATGTCATCGCATTGGCAGAGAAAAAAGTCAATGTGCATGGTTACCGTTATGTAGAGGCAGCTGTACCTGATGCGTGTGTTGGTTGCACTTCGTGCGCCATCGTGTGTCCGGACGGCTGTATCACTGTTTATCGTAAGAAGGAGGACTAAATAATGGCAAATCAGGAAGTTACATTAATGAAAGGCAATGAGGCGATAGCCCATGCCTGTATCAGATGTGGTGTGGATGGTTTCTTCGGCTATCCTATCACACCTCAAAGTGAGATTATAGAGACGCTGGCTCTGCTCAAGCCATGGGAAACATCAGGTATGGTGGTTCTGCAGGCTGAAAGTGAGGTGGCGGCTATCAACATGGTTTATGGTGGCGCCGGTGCCGGTAAGCGTGTCATTACCACTTCTTCAAGTCCAGGTGTGGCTTTGATGCAAGAGGGTATCTCTTACATGGCAGGGGCTGAGATTCCGGGCGTTATCGTCAATGTGCAGCGTGGCGGTCCGGGTCTGGGTACCATCCAGCCATCCCAGAGTGATTATTTCCAGGCTACCCGCGGTGGTGGTAATGGCGACTATAATGTGATTGTGCTGGCTCCTGCATCTGTTCAGGAGATGGCTGATTTCGTTGATCTCGCCTTTACGCTTGCCTTTAAGTATCGCAATCCTGCGATGATTCTGAGCGATGGTGTCATTGGTCAGATGATGGAGAAGGTGGTTCTGCCTCCTGTCAAGCCTCGACGTACCGAGGAGGAGATTGCGAAGGAATGTCCTTGGGCTACCATCGGCCGTCCGAAGAGTCGTCCTGTCAACATCATGACCTCTCTGGAACTCAAGCCTGAGGTGATGGAGGAGCGCAATATTGCTCTTCAGGAGAAATACAGAAAAATCCGTGAAACCGAGGTTCGTTATGAAACCGAGCAGATGGATGATGCCGACTATGTTATCGTAGCCTTTGGTAGTGCGGCACGTATTGCCGAGAAGAGCATCGAGAGTGCGCGTGAGCAGGGCATCAAGGTAGGATTGTTCCGTCCTATCACCCTCTGGCCTTTCCCTGAAAAGGAGATTCATGAACTCGCCAAGACCAAGAAGGGCATTCTGGTTGTAGAAATCAATGCCGGTCAGATGGTTCAGGATGTGCGACTGGCTGTGAATGGTCTGACTCCTGTGGAGCACTTTGGTCGTCTGGGCGGTATCGTACCGGAGCCGGAGGAAATCGTTGAAGCATTAAAACAGTTAACAGTTAATAGTTAACAGTTGATAGGGCATAGCCTCCTATAAACTGTAAACTATTAACTATAAATTAAATAAAATGAATGATATCATTTCACCAGAGAATCTGGTATATAAGAAGCCTACGCTGATGAACGATACCCCGATGCATTATTGCCCGGGGTGTTCGCATGGCGTAGTTCATAAGCTCGTTGCCGAGGTTATCGAGGAGATGGGCATGGAGGATAAGACGGTAGGCGTATGTCCGGTGGGCTGCGCTGTCTTTGCTTATCGCTATTTGGATATTGACTGGCAGGAGGCTGCTCATGGTCGTGCACCTGCTGTAGCTACGGGTATCAAGCGCTTGTGGCCTGATCGTCTCGTCTTCACTTATCAGGGCGATGGCGACTTGGCGTGCATCGGTACCTGCGAAACTATCCACGCCCTGAACCGTGGTGAGCATATCGCCATCATCTTCATCAATAATGCCATCTATGGTATGACCGGCGGACAGATGGCGCCAACCACCCTGTTGGGTCAGAAGACTGCTACCTGTCCTTATGGTAGAGATGCTGATCTTCATGGTTATCCACTCAATATTACCGAGTTGGCAAGCCATCTGCAGGGTACTTGTTATGTAACCCGCCAGAGTGTGGAGACCGTGGCAAGCATCAAGAAGGCAAAGAAGGCTATCCGCAAGGCGTTCGAGGCAAGCATGCAGGGCAAGGGTTCCAGCCTGGTAGAGATTGTTTCTACCTGCAACAGCGGTTGGAAACTCTCACCTGTTGAGGCTAACAAGTGGATGGAAGAGAACATGTTTAAGCAGTATCCTAAGGGTGACCTGAAGGATACAACGAACATGTAATGTTGAATGTTGAATGTTGAATGTTGAATTTGGCATTTACAAAAGATTAGAACAATGAAGACAGAAATCATTATATCCGGTTTTGGCGGTCAGGGCGTTCTCTCTATGGGAAAGATTCTGGCTTATTCAGGACTGATGGAGGATAAGGAGGTAACCTGGATGCCTGCTTACGGACCAGAGCAGCGTGGCGGCACAGCCAATGTAACGGTCATTGTGAGCGACAGTCGCATCTCTTCGCCTATCCTGAGCCATTATGATGTAGCCATCGTGCTCAACCAGCCGTCGCTCGACAAGTTTGAGCCGAAGATAAAGCCAGGCGGCATCCTGATTTATGATGGCTATGGTGTGATGAATCCTCCACAGCGCAAGGACATCACCATTTATCGCATTGATGCGATGGACAAGGCTGCCGAGATGAAAAACTCCAAGGTGTTCAATATGATTGTTTTGGGCGGTCTGCTGAAGGTTTGTCCTGTTGTGAGCACCGATGGTTTGAACAAGGCGCTTTACAAGTCATTGCCAGAGCGCCATCATGGTTTGATTCCGCTGAACATGCAGGCAGTGGAAGAGGGAATGAAGATTATCGAAAAGGTTGATTAAATTCAATCATCTGTATAGATAAGGGAGCGGGCTGCGTTGCGATGCAGTTCGCTCCCCTTGTTTGATTAGGCTGGGTTGAAAAGGAAAAAATGATGATATGTCTAGTTGCCCCTGATTTACAACAAACTTTAACGCTGTTGCCCCTGATTTGCGACAAAAAAGTAGTATCTTTGCCCCTGATTTGAAACAAATGCGTATGTTTAGACGAAATATCATCAGTAAACTGGAGGCTTGGAAGCAAGACAAAAAGCATAAGCCCCTTATCCTGAGAGGAGCTCGACAGGTTGGTAAGACAACTGTGGTCAATGAGTTTGGCTCTCAGTTTGATAATTATCTATATTTCAATCTGGAAAGAAATGAGAATGCCAAGTTGTTCGAGATGGAGATTCCTTTAGACGACCTGGTGAATATGCTGTATGCCAGTGTCGGTAAGGTTAAGAAAGAAGGAACTACCCTTGTTTTCATCGACGAGATTCAGAATTCTCCTAAAACCATAGCACTTCTTAGGTATTTCTATGAACAGAGACCTGATTTGTATGTTATTGCAGCTGGCAGTCTGTTGGAGAATCTGGTGGATGTTAAAGTCAGTTTCCCTGTGGGAAGAGTACAGTATCTGGCTTTGCGACCTTGTTCGTTTTCTGAGTTCCTGGGGGCTATCGGCAAGTATAATCTGCTTGCCGTACTCTCGCAGAAGGCAGAATATACGGTTGCCTTCCATGAACAGTTGATGCATCTTTTTAATCAATATACCATTGTGGGAGGTATGCCTGAAGCTGTGCAGCAGTATGCTGAAACCCAGGATGTCATTGGTATCGAAGATGTTTATGAAACTCTGGTGCAAGCCTATAAGGATGATTCTGAAAAATACGTCAGAGGTAATAAGTTGACAGACGTAGTGAGATTCATCCTCTCCTATGGTTGGGCTTTTTCGGGTGAGACCATTACGTTAGGTAACTTTGCCAATTCTGGCTATAAGTCAAGAGAGGTGGGCGAGGCATTTAGATTGCTGGAGAAGGCAATGCTTCTGGAGCTGGTTTACCCAGTGTCTTCTACCCAGTTGCCGATTATTCCTGAGACCAAACGAATGCCAAAACTCATCTGGTTTGATACGGGATTGGTGAACTATCAGGCGGGAATCAGAAAGGAAATCATTGGCTCTACCGATATGGTGGACAGTTGGCGTGGGCATATTGCAGAACAAATAACGGCTCAGGAGTTATTGGCTTTGGAAGATAGGGTGGGACAGCATCGCTCGTTTTGGGCAAAGCCGAATAACGGTGCAGAGATTGATTCCATTTTTACTCATAACTCCAAGCTTTATCCGATAGAGGTAAAGAGTGGAACCAATGCCCATCTCCGTTCTCTCCAAGTATTTATGGATAGTTCGGAAGTTAATATAGCCATCCGTATCTGGTCAAAGCCTTATTCTATAGATAAGGTCAAGACCATTCATGGCAAGGAGTTTACGTTGATTAATCTTCCGTTTTATCTGATAGGTAATTTGCGGAACGTATTGGATGCTGTAGTAGAAGAATGAGTGATAGATACAAAAACAAAAGAATTCAGCAAATTAGCATCTTGGCTATTTGCTGAATTCTCAATTCATATTCTATTTTTCCTTTTATTCTTTACTTGAAGCTGAGCTTGCCTTCGGCAATCTTCTTGGCTTCTTCTGGCTTGTTGGTGGTTATGAAGTCAACGCCGGAATCTACGCATTTCTGAATCTCCTTCATCTGGTCGATGGTCCATACATTCACCTTCATGCCCAGGTCGTGACTCTCTTTAATCCAGTTCGGATTTTTGAGGAGGGCACCACCATAGTAGTCGATGCCGGCAAAGCCTTTCTGTTTGATGACTTTGGGAGCCACGTCGCTGCCCAGATAGTAAACCCGGGCTTGTGGGTTCAGTTTTACGAGTTCCTCGCAGGCATGCATGCTGAAGGAGATGTAATCCACCTGCTTCTCCATGCCGGTTGCCTTTACCAAATCAAGGCAAGCCTTTACGCATCTGTCTTCACGCTCAGGAGTCTGATGGGCCTTGATTTCCAGAATCAGCTGCATGGGAGCAAGCTTCTTGCCTGCCTCCAGATAACTCTTCAGCGTGGCGATAGGCTCACCGTTGGCAAGTTTCAGATTCTTGATGTCGGCATACTTGGCGTTCTCGATGATTATGCCATGGATGTCGTCGTCATGGTTTACCACCACGGTGCCGTCTGTGGTGATGTGTACGTCAAACTCGCTTCCCCAAACATCAGCCTTCTTGGCATTCTGCATGGCAGCGATGGAGTTCTGGGCTGCACCCTGACTGTTCCAATGGCCACGATGGGCTATCACCTTTACTTGAGCCATGGCGGAAGATGCCAAAAGCATCATTCCGCACAATATCATACTAGTCTTCTTCATATTCTTCTTTAAAAAACTTCTAATAACGTCTGAAAACGTCTGAGATAACTTCTAAAAATCTGTTTAAAATCTGTATCTTATACCCAACTGGCACTGGTAAGGATTACCATTGCCACCAGCTACGCCGGCGTTGGTATTTACGGCATACTTATACTGCTTCTTCTCCTGGTCGAAACCTGTGATGTAATAGAGAGGAACGTTAGAGAGGTTCTTGCCTACACCCCAGTCTTTGTTGAGAAGGTTGGCCACATTGAATACATCCAGTGAAACTTCCAGGGCATGGGTCTTGTAAAGCTTGAATGCCTTCTCCAAGTGAAGGTCGAAGGTGCCGTAGAAACCATTTACGCCGCCATTGCGCTCAGCCATCTTGCCATAGTTGCTCTGCAAATACTCCTTGAACTTCTTCTCCACCTTAGGGTTAGCCATCAGGGTTTCGAAGCCCTTGCGGATGCCTGCATCGGTGTTAGGGTCGTTAGGGTCGAAGATATAGGCGAGGTCGTTGGTTGCCACGAAGTCACCATTCACGTTGCCGCCTACGATGGTAGAGTAGCGGGTGCCGCCGATGCCAGAGAAGCGGATACCTGCCTGGATGCCCCAGAAGGTTGGTGCTGTTCCGTAAACCACCAGCTTGTGGCGGAACTGACCGTTACCATAGCTCAGCTGACTCATGTCGCGTGGGTCATCCTTCACCATCTTTACCAGTGTTGAGGTGTTTGCCACGTCGCCATTATAGGTGTTGTTGTCCTTTACGCTGTTCCATGTATAGCTGAATGAGAGGAATCCATCCTTGAAGTATCTCCAGCTACCGTCGATGACGAAGGCAAACTGGTTTACCTTTCCGATGGTGTTAAGCTCCAGTACACGACCTATCTCCTTGGTCTTTCTGCCTTCCAGCCAGTTGGTGTTGCCCTTGGCATCGATGGTGTTGGCAGGCACATAGACGCCACGTCCACCTTCGTTTTCCAATCTGAAGTAAGGCTCATCCACCATGTTCTTGTCGATATAGAGATAGTTGTGGCGAGCCAGAGTCATGTATCCTGCTACGCCCATCTTGAATCGGTCGCTGAAGTAGTGGGTATACGATAGGTTTGCCTTGTAGATGGTTGGCACCTTGGAGCCCTCCTTGTTGCAGTTGATGGTGACGAGCTTCTCTACATTTGGATTCTTCAGCAGATCAGCACCCGGAGTTGTGGCTGGGTTCTGACGATAGCTTGGGAAGTTAGGAGTAGGGATGAGGCTCGCATCCTGGGTATCGATGGTTACGATGCGGCTTCCGTCGAACACCTGACTGTTTACCGTGGCATAGTTGTTGATGTCTGATGCAAAGATACCGCCACCAAGCTTCAGAATATCGGTATGCTTGTTGTTGATATCCCACTGCAACTGTAATCTTGGCTGTACCAGGAAGAGACCGATGCCCTTGTCGGTTCTTACACCGAGAAGACGGTCGGCTGGCTCGTAGTAGTTGCCGTGGTCAAGATAGGAAGCGTTGTCGATGCGTACGCCGGCTGTGAGGTCGAAGCCCTCGAAGAGCTGGGTGTGCAACTGACCGTAGATACCTGCGTTTACGATGCGCTGGGTTACCTTCTGGTTCTTTTCGCCTTCTACCATATATACGTCGCGGGCATATCGGTAAGGGGTCATGTTGTTGAAACTGTCGAGTCCCTTGAAGTAGAAACGTCCGTTGGTTTCGCTGCCATAGAGTGAGGAGAGGTGAGAATACATCACGTCCAAGCCCAGGGTATAGTTGATCTTGCCTGCATTGATGAGCAGGTTATCTACAAACTGATATACGTTGTCGTGGAAATTCTCTGGGGTGAATCGCTGTCCGCCTATCTGGATGTTGGTCATCAAGGTCTTTCCATCTACTTCCGATGCTACGTTCTGCACGATGGCACGTGGGATGGTGCCGTTAGGCAGGAGACTGTTTGCCTTGGTCTCTTCCATCGAATACATCCATTGCACTTTCGCCTCGTTGGTAATCTTTGGTCCGAATACGCTGCGGAGAGATGCCATCAAGCTGTTGTCTGCGGTGTTGCAGTCGGAGTAAGACTCCAGGAAGTTGATGGTGGTATTGTCACCTTGGCTATATGGCTGCTTGTTGATGTTCAGGTTGTTGCGAACACTGAGCAGATTGGTTGGGTTGATCTGCCAGTCGATGCGTGCGAACACGGAGTTGGTGTTTGATTTCTTGTCAAACGAACCGTACTCCGGCTGGTTAGGCAGCCCGTATTTATCTTTTGCTATCTGGGTGAAGGCATCAAGTGTAGCTTGCGACAGATTGTATCTGCTTTCATCCGATGCTCCATGAATGTCGGCGATGCGCAATGGCTTGGTGTCCTGCTGATGATCCCATGCCACGAAGAAATGCAGGCGGTCTTTGATGATAGGTCCACCCAGCGAGAAACCATACTGATAGGTGGAGAAATCAGAGGTACGCTTGTTGCCGAGGATGTCGTACTGGCTGGCGAGCCAGTCGGTGCGGAGATAGGAGAATGCCGAACCCTTGAGGGTGTTGGTACCCGATTGGGTTACGGCGTTAATGAGTCCGCCACCTGCACGGCCATAGGTTACATCATAGGCATTGGTTACCACCTTAAACTCTCTCACGGCCTCCATGGTCATGGCGTAAGGACTGCCTTTTCTGGTATTGGCAGCACCGCCGGAGATAGGGTTCTTGGATGACATGCCATCGATGTTGAAACCGGTGGAAGAGGCAAGCTGACCGCTGAGGTTCATGCCGTTGCTCAGCGGAGAGAGGTCGATGAGCGAAGTGAAGTTACGTCCGTTTACAGGCAGTTTCTTGATGTCCTGCGCTGTAACGCTGGTTGATGCTCCCTCGTTATCCACGTTCTTCTTCAGAGAGTTTGCCACCACTTCAATCTCTTTCAATTCCTGGCTCTGGTCGCTCATGGTGAAGTCAACACGCAGCATATCGCCCTGGTTGAGCGAATAGCCTGTGCGCTTCTGGTCACCATAACCGATGTATTTGGCGGTGATGGTGTAAGGCGAACCGAGTGGAATTTCTCGGATGGTATAGTTTCCGTTGGCATCAGTGGCAGCGGAAACGGTGAAACCTGTAGACTCGTTCTTTACGGTTACCAAGGCACCGATTACAGGTTCTTTGGTGTTATCCACAATCTTTCCAGTAACGGTGGCACGGGTGTTCTGTGCAAAGAGGCACGTGGTGCTACCAGCCGCCAACAGCGCTGCTGTGGCGACAAATCGAATTGAATTCATAAAATACAATCTTTGGTTTATAAAAGTTTATCGTGATTCTGCCGAATATCATAGAATTCTTCTATTCCTATTTCCTAAAAGAATTCTTCTGCTATTTCCTGAATACGTTTTTTACTTTCTCATAGCTGTGAGTGTACTCTCCACGTCGTTGAGCATTTTTGCAGTACTCTTGCGGCTAGCCTTGAGCATCTGCTGTTCCGACTGTGGGTTGATGGATGTGAAGTAATTGCTACCCTGTGCCAATTTCTTCTTGTTGCCATCATAGAGTGAATAGTTCACGTAGTGGAAGATGGTCTTGAAAGGCTCTTCCTGATACTTGAGATAGTGATTGTCGAGGAGGAGATAATCGGCTCCTGCCTGGTCGAGCATGCCACGGAGTTGGGTGGCATTGACGAATGTAAGGTCAGATGACTGGTTCTCGCCTTCGCCTGTGGTCTTGATATCCTCCAGAATGTCGTGGTAGGTGCCCTGAATGGCATTACCGTCTACATAGGTGAAGTTTGCCTTTGATTTCTGGGCAAGTTGTGCGAGGTTGTCTTCTATCACCTTATTATATATGTAGCATACGCTGTCTGGGTTGATCTGCGTATCCTCTGCCAGCATATCAGTAACGAAATAGTTTGATTTCACGTTGTCTTGAGCGCCTATCACGAGTACGCGATGGGCTTTTACTGCGTTGCTGGTGGCATTGCTTTCCAATTCTGGTGTGCCAGCCATCATGTTGCTGCTAACGAGCATGGTCATCATCAGCAAACTACCTTTTGTAAATGTTTTCTTTCTCATTTTTCTTCTTCTTTTCTATGATAATCTTTTCTGGTTGCAAAGGTAGGGGTATTAGATTACAGGAGAAATGCAATGGTGATACAATGCTTTGAATAAATTGTTTCAAAAAAATGAAGGTGGAACATCGGGTTCGATGCTCCACCTTTTATATATATACCTTATTATATATACATCTAAAAAATCTTTATTCCGCCAATCGGATGCTCATCGGGCTTACGGTGATGAGGCGCTTCTTGTAGAGGTCGCCCACGGCACGCTTGTAAACCTTCTTGCTCACGTGGAAACGCTCGTAGATGTCGTCGGCCTCGCTCTTGTCGCCAAGGTTGCACTCGCCGTCGTTGTCCAGGAGATACTGGTATAGGGTTTCGGCGAAATCGGCAGTCTGCTGAATACCGGTCTTCTGTAGGGTGACATCTATCTTTCCGTCAGGACGGACTCTTCCGATGTAGCCCTTCATCTTGTCACCGGTATGGATGTACTGGAAAATCTGGTCCTGATAGAGCAGACCCGGATACTGGTTGTCGATGATAACCTTGAAGCCGAGGTCGGTCTTCTGCCAGATGAGGAGATCCACCTCATCACCATGCTTGTAGTGAGGATGGTCTTCGTTGAGATAACGCTCAATCTTGGCAGAGGCAACGATGCGATAGCTCTCCTCGTCGATGTGGATATGCACGATGTAGGAGTTGCCGAGCACCATGCGCTTCTTCTGCTCACGGAATGGGCAGAAGATGTCCTTCATCAGCCCCCAACCCAGAAAGGCTCCGTATTCGTTGACCCATTTCACTTCGAGATAGGCGAAATCGCCCACCTTTGCCAAAGGGGTTTCGGTGGTTGCTATGAGGCGCTCTTCCTGGTCGAGATAGATGAAGACATCCAACTCGTCGCCGATGCCTGCGTCTTCAGGTACGTAGCGGGATGGAAGGAGGATTTCTCCCTCGTCACCACCATCGAGATACAGACCGAAATCAACTTTCTTTACGATGCGAAGGCGATTGTAATCGCCGAGTTTTATCTTTTTGCTCATATAATATTATCTTCAGTTTTTTCTTCTGTTGTTGGGGCTTCTGCAACTTCTGCAGTTTCTTCCTGGCTATCAGCAGCTCCTGCTTCCACCGTCTTCTCAATCATTCCATCCTTGAGATGGATGGTGCGGTCGGTGATGGCAGCAAGGCCCTCATCATGAGTTACGATGACGAAAGTCTGACCGAACTTGTCTCTGAGGTCGAAGAAAAGCTGGTGAAGCTCAGCCTTGTTCTTGGTGTCGAGACTTCCTGATGGCTCATCGGCAAGGATGACGGCAGGATTATTGACCAAAGCTCTCGCCACGGCTACACGCTGTTTCTCACCACCGGATAACTCGGCAGGCTTGTGACTGGCTCTATCGCTCAAGCCCATGAACGCCAGTAAATCCTCGGCACGCTCCTTGGCTTCTTTTCGGCTCTTGCCTGCAATGAAGGCCGGAATCATGATGTTCTCCAGGGCGGTGAACTCAGGGAGAAGTTGGTGGAACTGGAAGACGAAACCGAGATGCTGGTTGCGGAAATCGCTCAGTTTCTTGGTGCTGAGGCTGCTTACATCGATGCCATCAACCATGATGCTGCCACTATCAGGCTTGTCGAGGGTACCGATAATCTGGAGAAGTGTAGTCTTGCCGGCACCACTAGGACCGACGATACTTACCACCTCGCCCTTGTCAATATGCAGGTCGATGCCCTTAAGTACCTGCAGGGAGCCGAAGCTCTTGGTTATACCTTTTATATCTATCATTTTCTTACTCAAAATTATTTTGCAGGCAAAATTAAGCAAAATATTTGGAAATGCCTAATTTTAAGAGATAAAAAGAAATAAGGAGGGACATAAAAAAACAAAACGCGCCTTATTCTTGCAAATAAAGCTCGTTTTAGTACTCAATTCTGTATTACTTTCTATAAAATGTATGTGTTATTTCAACCCATCGGCATCGCAGGTGGATAATGGAAACATCACATCGGATGAACTTCATATCGGAAAAAACCAACTGGAGAAAACCATTCAGCGCCATCTCTTCCAGGGTTCCGCCCTCGTAATATTGTGCGCCGGTGATAAGCCTGGAAAGATAGATTTTTCCAATAATGGAGCAATTTGACTCCAATCTCTCATCTGTAATCGACTCAACCCTCGGTATGAGATGTAGGCTGTATGGTTATCAATACAGCGAAATCATCCGTTCGCTTATGAGCGTTTATTTCTGTGGCGGCTCATGCATAGAGGATGTCACCACTCATCTGATGTACCACCTCTCGCTTCATCCGACATTTCGCACATGCAGTGCCGACACGATTCTCAGAGCCATAAAGGAACTGACCCAGGATAACATTTCCTACACATCCGACACTGGCAAGACCTACGACTTCAACACGGCAGACATGCTGAATACACTGCTCCTCAATTGCCTATTGTCCACAGGGCAGCTGAAAGAGGGCGAGGATTTTGCGTATTGCCTCAAGTCGCATGGTGGGGTAAGGGGCATTTATATGTCTTTATGGTGACATTCGATGCACTGTGTCCCCCTTTTACTAACGATGCAGATTCTTTTCGCTTCTGTATCATATTAGGCGCGTAGTTGCGGATTTGAGGTTCTTGTCGCCATGCGGCGACAGCTTTTCCACTGCGAGTTTTTTCTTGTCGTCAGCTGGAGACGGCTTTACTACATGGTGTAGAAAGGGCTGCTCCTGGCGACGACAGGATTTTACACGGAATAGAAAGGTGTGCGCCGGATGACGACAGGATTTTTCATGGAGTAGTCAAGAAATCAAGGCAACCGCTCGTCGATCTTCTGCAGTAGGGTAGCCTTGAGCGTCTCTGAGGCGAACGAAGCCCGCACACTGTTCTGCAAGACGGTCTTGACCTCCTCCTTCGTCAGCTGGAAAGCGGCGTTGAGTCGCTGGAACTCACGAATCACATTGGTGTTGGAGACCACCATATTGTCGGAGTTGATGGTGATGTGTACACCCTGCTCTAAGTAATAGCGGAAAGGATACTCCTCGATGTCGGCGAAAATCTTCGTGTCCAAATTGCTCTTAGGGCAGCATTCTAAGGTGATACCCTCCTCAGCCAAAAGCTTCACCAAATCGCTGTCCTCCTTGCTGCGCACACCATGTCCGATGCGCTTCGTGCCACAGGCCAAAGCCGCCTTTACGCTCTCGGGGCCGTCGGCCTCTCCGGCATGGATGGTGAAGGGAACGCCCAAGGTCTGCGCCCGCTGGAACAAGTCGGTGAAATTGGGCGTTGGATAGAGCGCCTCAGCACCCGCCAAGTCGATGGCCGCTACCTCATCGCCCAGGTATTCGCCCGCTAACTCCACGGTCTCCATATTCTCCTCGTGATTCTCGTCGCCACGCATACAGCAGAGAATCAAGCGGACAGGGATCGCACTGCGCTTTGCGCCTCGAATGGTCGCCTCGATCACCTCCCGCTGAGTCAATCCCTGGTTACGGTGTTTCTGGGGCGCATAGCGAATCTCCGCATAGATGTAGCCCAACTGCTTCAGCTCGTCGGCAAGCAGCACGCCGCTCTCCTCGATGCTCTTGGGGGTCTGCAAGACGGTCAGCGGAAGGTCGAACCGCTTCAAATACTCGTTGAGGTCTTTGCAATCATCGGGCACCTGCAAGGCGTTTTGCAGCTCCGCGTCAGATTGCGTCACCTCAATGCCCGAAATGGCCGCCAGTTTCTTGTAGTTCGCTACGGAGATCGACCCGTCTAAATGCAGGTGCAGATCCATGTAGCAGCCCAGGTCGGCCAACTCCGCATCCGTGATCAACTGCGCCTTGGGCGCATCGGAGCCATTCTCGTCGTCAGCACATCCGGTCAGAAAACCGACGGATAAGGTCACCACAAGGACCAAAACCCATTGCATAAACTTCTTCATTTGCCTTAATTCCGCAACACTTTGATTTAACTTTATTTATAAGTTCCTGAGCAACAAAAAGTTGCTCAGGATTTTGCCATGTCAGATTTTTCACTTATCTTAGTGTTGCAATTCAAAACAAGCGTAAATCGTAACAAGACATGGCAAAGGTACAAATAAAATCTGAAAAACTCACACCTTTTGGAGGAATTTTTTCAATCATGGAGCAATTTGACTCCATGCTTTCACCTATTATCGACCAGACACTTGGTCAGAGATGCCGCAGTATCATCGGATAGCCGACCTACAAGAAGTTTTCCGGCTACAGGCCTGGAGCATATATCATTGGTGATATGGTTGTCTATATCGAGAACAGCGATGGTAACACGAACGTACGCTTCCATCAGGCAGACACTCATGAGAGGTTCTTTTCTCTGCTGGATTCCAAGAAGATAAGCGTAAATCGCTTCAGGGCTGACTGCGGTTCCTGCTCGAAGGAAATCGTCAGTGAGATAGAGAAGCATTGCAAGCACTTATCCTCTGTTTTCTCTTTATTTTCTGAACTTCTTCTTAAACCATTGCAGGAATGATTCGTAAGCACTGATCTCTTCCTGATGCTGAGGCTCAGCGAAGGTAAGCTGGTCACCGTAGGAATCACCATGCTGGTCGGGGAAGATAATCATCAGGTTGGTACCTGAGAAGTATTTCGTGATTTCCTCCGGCAGACGCTCCAGTGCTGTCTTGTAAGATACGGTTCCCTTACGGGCGGTTACTATCACGAACAGGTGGTCTGGAGATATCTGCGAAGCCAGCTGCGGCAACTCGTTCCAGTGAATCATCTGGGTATAATCGGCACGCACTTCCGGATGCCGGTTCTTGATATATTCATTGATGAGCGCCAGACTCTCTTCTCTGCCATGAAACTGGATGCGGCAGTCTAGGTTGCCGGCAAGTCGGGCTAGTCGTTCCAGCCAGCGGTAGAAACCCGGCTCAAACTCTGCTCTCGAAGGTACGGCTACCTGTATTCTTCTCAATGTATTCAACGGCTGTCTGATGCGTGCCATGATAATCTGTCGGCTCAATCCGTTGAAGAGACTTTGGTGGAATTCTCCCCAGAACTTCGGCGAAACCTCAGGATGCATGTGCATTCCGATGATAATCTCAGAACATTGGAACTCGTTGAAGGCATGCTTGATGCCGTTGGCGATGTTGGCGGCAATACGAACCTGGGTCTGCGTCATCACATCGGTGGCTGCAGCCAGCTGACTGCAATGTTCCAGAATCCGTCTTCCCTGTTCCTGGTTGTATCGCATATCCTTGTCTTCATATACCACATTCAGGCAGATGAGTCCCCTGTTCAGCTTCTGGTTTCTCACCAGAAACGCCAGATTCATCAGGTTGTCGGCATATTCAGGATATTTCACCGGAACCAGAATCTTCTCATCGCTCACCTTCTTGTCGTCTTCCGCATCAGGCAGTTCCTTGTCTCTCAGGATAATCTTCTGCGAAGACCGGTCGGTAAGGATGGATGAGATGATGCAGGTAATCAGAATCATCATAACCACACCATTGAGCATATCATCGTTGACGAGGTAAGTGCCCGGTGCTACGAGCAGATGCATACCCACCATCACCATGGCGATACTTCCGGCAGCATGAGCCGAAGTGAGTCCGAACATCATGTGACCCGAAGAAAGTGGCAATCGGAAACCCAGACAGGCGATATAGGCTGCGATGGCTTTGCCCAGGGTTCCGAAGAAGGCGATGCAGAACACGACCCATAGAATATGACTGCCCTGAAACAGCAGATTGATATTGATCAGCATGCCCACACCTATCAGGAAATAAGGAATGAAGAGGGCATTGCCGATAAACTCGAGGCGGTTCATCAGTGGCGAAACATGCGGAATATATCTGTTTAATATCAGACCGGCGAAGAAAGCACCGAAAACGCCCTCGATGCCCACTATCTGCGAAAGTGCCGCACTCATAAAGAGCATCGAAAGTACGAAGATAAACTGCATCACCGCATCGCTGTATCTTCGCAAGAACCATCTTGTAAGTCGGGGAATCAGCATGATCATCACGCCACAATAGACAGCAAACTTGAGGGTGAAGAATACCCAGAACAGTACACCGTCATGCTTGCTGAACGATGCTACCAGTCCGGCAAGCATAATCAGGGCTATGAGCAGCGAAATCATGCTCGACCCCACACTCAGCGTAACGCTCGGTTTCTGTTGCAGTCCGTATCTCGAAACGATAGGATAGGCAATCAGCGTATTGGATGCCATGATGCAGCTCAGCAGGAAGGAAGCCTTGGCAGAGTAGTGGAGCAGCCAGATGCTCATGCCGTATGTGAGGAAGAACGGAATAAAACAGGTGAGCAGGCCATAGATAAGCAGTCGCGACTTGTTCTTTTTCATGCCTTCCATATCCATCTCCAGGGCAGCGAGGAACATGATGTAATAGAGTCCCACCTTTCCGAAGAGCTCAAACGAAGAGTCTCTCTCCAGGATATTCAGTCCGTATTTGCCTATGAGCACACCTGCCAGCACCATACCGATGATGTGCGGGATACGGAGTTTACCCATGATGATAGGGGCAAAGAGGATGATGAGGAGCACTACGAAGAATATCAACGTAGGGTCTGTGATAGGGAAGTATTGAGCGATATGGAACATAGGCTTTCTTCTTTTTTGTTATACTTAAAGAGGGATTTCTGCATCAGCATTCATCCCTCCCTTTCTGTTTTTGACTGCAAAAGTACGAATAAATCTTGAAAGCACAAAGTTTTTCTGCCCTTATCCTACAATCATGGTGATATTTTTGCATGCTCACTATTGTTTCTGTCTTTTCAAATCCCTATCCACCATGGCACAGACACAGGAATCAGACCATACATTCTCTGCCGTCTCTATCATGTCGATGATGGTATAGATTGGCAGGATGATGCCCATGATGCCGATAGGAGCATTGATACCGGACATCAGAGATAGGGTAAGGAAATAACATCCCATCGGTACTCCTGCATTACCCACTGCTGAGATAACTGAAATGAAGAGCCAGAGAATCATCGTAGTCCAAGGTAAAGGCATTCCTCCATTCTGCATCAGGAATACGGAGGTTACGAGGATAAACGCAGCGCAACCATTCATGTTGATGGTAGTACAGATAGGCAATACGAAGCGGGAAACCTGATTGGAAACTCCCAGTCTGTCTTCTGCTGTCTGCATCGTCACCGGCAACGTAGCAGCAGAACTCTTTGTAAACAGAGCCATTAATACTGCCGGCATCATCTTACCCAAAGTGCGCACTGGATTCAAGCCTCTTGCCAAGAGGAAAAGCGGAAGGATGATGAAGAATTGAATGACATTACCTCCCAGGATAACAGCTACGTACTTTCCTAGAGAAGCCATCACGATACCCGCAGAGAACTGGGCTGAGAGTTGTGCTGCAAAGGCAACGATACCCAGAGGCAGAGCCCAGATTAATCCATGAATCAGCATGAAGAGCAGATCCTGTAATCCAAACAATCCCTTCATCACGACTTCTTTCTTATCGCTTGATGGCATCTTGGCTAAAGCAATACCTGCTGCTGCCGCCAAAATCAATATAGAGAGTACATTTCCTTCGGCAAACGGCTTGATGATGTTGTTGGGTATTACCCCAAGAATATGGTCATAATAGCTGGTTTCTCCCAGCTTTTGGGGAACATCCGCCATACCGCTCTGTACCAAGGCTGTAGGTAAATTGCCTGGAGAAACGATGTTGTAGAGCACCAGTCCCACTGCTGCAGCTGCTATCGTCGTGAGCAGGGTGTAGGTGATGGCGTGGCGGAATATCTTACCGGTATCTGCCTGGTTGCCCAAGGATGCCAGGGTTGTGATAACTGCCAAGGCTATGGTTGGTACTGCCAGAAGCTGGAATAAGCGGGTATAGACCGTGGCTATGAAATTCATCAGACCATCCAGCCAGCTGATGCCGAATATACCTAAGATGGCGCCTACTATCAAAGCGCCAATCCATAGTACCAGCTGCCGGGTTTGCTTATTCTTCACACCTTTTTCCTTACTGTAGCCAGCATTGCTATCTGGCTGTCTATTTCCAATATTATTCATTGTTTCTACCATGATTTTAAACTATTATTTTCAAAAGGCAAAGGTATTGTTTTTTTTCCTTGTCAACAATCCCACAAATATGGTATTTTGCAATCTCGTAATTTTTTTGGAATATTCTTTTGCTTGTATCATTATTTTTTGTAACTTTGCCGAAAGAATTTAAAAAGGCAGCAATATGAAATATCCTATAGGCATACAGAGTTTCGAAAAAATCATAGAGGGTGGATATGTATATCTTGATAAAACTAGCCTCGTTTATGATTTGGTGCAAAATGGTAATATATACTTTCTGAGTCGTCCACGACGATTTGGAAAGTCGTTGCTCGTATCTACCTTGAAATGCTATTTCGAGGGTAAGAAGGAACTGTTCAAGGGGCTTGCCATCGACAAGCTGGAGAAGGAATGGAAGCAATATCCTGTGTTTCATCTCGACTTCAATGGTAATAACTTTACTAATCCTGGAGAACTTGAGGTCATATTAGAAAACTTTGTTGCATCGCAAGAGATGATATATGGTAAAAGTCCTTTCCGGGATTCCTTAGGAGGTCGTTTTGAATATGTATTGAAAGCTGCTCATGAGAGAACAGGACTCCGTGCCGTGGTTTTAATTGATGAGTATGATAAGCCAATATTGGATGTGCTTGATACACAAATCAAAACATCAATAAAGGGTGAAGAACGGCTGTTGGAAGATTGGAATCGTGAGTTTTTGAAAGGTTTCTATAGTGTCTTCAAGGCTGCCGATGCTAATCTGCAGTTTGTCTTGCTCACGGGTGTCACCAAGTTCTCACAAGTGAGCGTGTTCAGTGGTTTCAATCAGCCTAACGACATCAGTATGGATGAGCATTACGAGGCACTTTGTGGTATTACGGAAGATGAATTGTATTCCACTTTCGAGGAACAGATAAAGGCTATGGCTGTGAGATATAAGACCACAGAGGAAGGAATGAAATACAAACTGAAGAGGAAGTTTGACGGTTATCACTTCAGTCCTAATATGCTTGATATCTATAATCCTTTCAGCATCTTGAATGCTTTGAGCAAGAAGATTCTGGCAGATTATTGGTTCCGCACCGGTTCGCCAACCTATCTTGTTCGCCTATTGTCTCATTTTGATGAGAACATCAATGAGATGGTGAACAGGTTTTTTCCTACGAGTAGTTTTATCGACTACAAGGCAGATGTGGAAGCACCGTTGCCAATGATTTATCAGAGCGGTTATCTTACCATCAAAGATTGGAATATGGATACCGATTCCTATCTCCTGGATTTCCCGAATGATGAAGTGCGAAGCGGGTTCCTGACGCTGGTCAAAGCAGCAAAGCGAAGGTAGGGTAGATTGTGTGGTAGAGACCCAGAACTATATCTACATCTTCGAATTCAAGCGAGATGGTTCGGCTGAAGAAGCCCTGAAGCAGATAGAGGATATGGGTTATGCCAGGGAATATGCTGCAGATGGCAGAAAGATTTATCAGATAGGCTGCAACTTCTCGTCGAAGACGGGAACCATTGATGGGTGGAAAATGAAGTAAGTAATCCGTAAGAATATGCCGAAGATGTAGTGATGTGGCGTTGTTAAGAATGAATCTTCTTTACATTAGCTTGCCTGAGATTCTCGTATTTTCAGACGCTTATTGTTTCTTTGAGAATATCGCAATTATGAAGAAGAACAGAAACTTGTTGATAGTCAGATGTTTGTAATTGCTTGACAAGATGATACCGTTGAGGAAAATCTATAGTTGTACGACTATAACCCCTATAGTTGTACAACCATAACTCTATAGTTGTACAACCATAGCATGTATAGTCGTACAACTGTAACTTTATAGTCGTACAACTATAGGTCTTGTTCTTAATATAGAGCAGAAAACGGGGATTCCCGACCTCTAAATCCCCCTTATTTTTATCGCTAGATTCCAAACTTGTAGGTATATGAATTTTGGTTATAAAATTTGACGGGAGGTATTTTTGCAATTGTAATTTGAACTAAAAAAAGGAGGAATACAGAATGAATACAACAAAGTTAACAAGAGAAGAAGCGTTGCGACGTTGGAATGCTTCTAAGGAGACCAAGCGTAAGATGGTTGAAAAGCTCGAAACCTTGGTAAGAAATAGCTGTCTTGAACGGGGAGGCAAAGAACCTGTTGGAATAGAAGTATGGTAGTCGAAACTTTGTCTCTAGACACGATAAATGCCAATTCTTTGCAAAGTTTGCTGCAAACCTTGCAAACTTTGTAGAGACTAAGAGTTGGTACGGAGAGGGTACGGAGTTGGTACGGAGCGGGTCTAGCTATGATATCTTGTGGGGAGGTTTGCAAAAACTAAAGTATTACATGGTGGAAAAGATTATTGTTGACGTTGCGTGGTGCGACAGAAATTATGGCGGTTCTCTTGGTAGTAATGTACCAGGAGCGGTGGTTTTTACAGCACCAACCTTTGAAGTTTTGCAAAAAGAAGCAAAGGAAAGTCTGGAGTTTCATGTTGGAGGCCTTGTGGAAAATGGGGAAGATGTTCCCGAATGGCTGAAGAATGGGGATTATGAGTTTGAGTATAATATTACAAGATAAGATCAGTTGTGTGTCTGATTTAGCAAAGAGGGTGTGTCATAAGTAAATGATTCACCCTTTTTTGTTTGTTGGAATGTTACTGATATGTTGTTGGAAAACATAGTATAAGTTGTTAGAAAAGATAGTATATGTTTTTGAGTTAGTTAGTATCTCCGGTCGCACAACAGCTGTTGTGCGCTTGCATAGCAGCTGATATGCGCTTGCACAACAGGTGATGTGCATGCGTAGGTCAACTGTTATGCGCCAACTTTAATTTAGACTTATGACGCCTCCTCTTTGTCATTTGGTACATACAGAATGGCATTTCATACAAGGTAGGTTTAGATATTTGGCTGATAGAAATAATCTTCTTACTTTTGCGCTCGTAATCGGGAAGCGATAGAAGAGAATGATTCGTGGAACGAGGAAAATGAAGTATAACCCTTTTAATATATAATAAGGTATGAAGAAGGTAATGTTGATTTTAGCCATGATGCTAAGTGTAATGAGTGTAAATGCTCAGTTTGTAGAGTATAAGCCAGTATATACAAATCCACCTGCCCAGCAATATTCTGTGCCATCATTTGGCTTGGAGATGCCGCAGATGCCTCAGCCTACGGAGGAATATACTGATGTTGGTGCTTATTATATTAAGAACAATCAAGTTGTGAGAGTCAAGATTCGTGTGAGAGAAACGTATAGTGGTGGACGCAGATCATTGACTGTTGTTGGTTATTATGGTGGTCCTTTGGATAGTTTGTTGGGAACACATGCACTCGTTAGCAAGGTGGTTAGAAACCTAGACGGAGAGGTTGTAGCCAATAATTTTGAGTGGAAGGCGAACACGGCGCCTTTTGGTAAAGTGTACTTTAATTTGTAAAGCCGTTTAAGGATATAGGCATTGAGGTTGTCACGGAATAGAAATGTGGAAGTATTTTTCTCTCGGCAATGGCAGCGTTCAATGCCTTTTTTGTCTTTCGGGATAAAAAACATCGCTAAAAGTTTGGCAGTATCAGGAATAATGCTTACTTTTGCGGTCAGAGTTGGAGCAGACGGAAAAGAACGGCTGCGATGAAGACTCAAATGAATGAGCGTATTGAACGTTATCTTGCGATAGAAATGTGGAAGTTTCAAAGTCTGCTAACGATAAATAGGCAATGATGCTCACGTCTAAGGATTATTGTATCTTTTTCTCTATGGAAGAAGATGTTAATATACTCTATGGCGTGGGCTATTGCATTATTACTTGCTGACGGGTCCTTCCACAACCTCTATCCGGTAATAAGCAATAGTCCCACGCTTTTTCGTTGAAAACTTAATGACTGATAGCTACTTCTGGGAACAAGTCAGCGATGTAAATGGTAAATATGGATAGTCAATTTATCGTATTCAATACAAAGACGGAACTCTTAAGATTAGATGTTTCCAAAATTGTTTATTTCGAAGGAGATGGCAATTATACACAGATTGTTACTATTAACAAGCTGAAGGCTGTTGTTTGTCTGAATTTGACTCAGATGGAGAAGTACTTGGCAGAGCATCTTGTAGATTGCAAGAGTATTTTTATGCGGGTGGGTAAGCGCTTTATCATCAACACTGGCTACATCTATCAGGTCAATACGCAAAAGCAACAGTTGATATTATCCGATTATGAGCATTTTGCTTTTGCTTTAGGTATTTCTAAGGAAGCCTTGAAGCAAATGAAGGATTTACTCATAACTAAAAAATAAACTAATCAAGCAAAGAATTTTATGGAATTAATCATTGGACGTGATGCTAGTACATCTCAATTGAGAATAACGATGGGGCAGCAATCCAAGACTTTTGGAGGTGCTGGAAGTGTTCCTATGACTGTGAGCCGTCAACATTGTAGCTTGACCATTAATCCAGATGGTTCTTATAGAATTACGAATCTAAAACCTCAGAACGTTACTTTTGTCAATGGAGTGGAAATAATGGCAAAGACTATCATGGAAAAGGATAAAATAGAACTTGGTCCAAGCAAATTTTTGGTTAGTTGGGATTGGATAAAGAGTTTTGTTCCTCAAATGGTAGATTTTCGTCCATTGCAGCGTGTTTGGGAAGAATATGATGAACATAAACTTGATCAGCAAATTGCTGACCGCAAGTTTAATTCTCTTCGTGGCATCACTGGTTTGATTACCATGGGAGCCATCGCTTTGAGCATCATTTTCCCAGAATTTAGAGAGACTCCTCTTTATATAGGCTTGTATCTCTTTGGTATTTTGGTTTCTGTAGGCTTTACGGTAAAAGCATATAAGGATTCTTCTAAGGGACCGTTAAGGCAGAAGCAGTTGACTGAAGAGTTTCAGCAGCATTATGTTTGTCCTCATTGTCATCACTTTCTGGGCTTTCAGTCTTATGAAGTTTTAATGCAGAATGAGGCTTGTCCTTATTGCAAGGCTAAAATTAAAAAGTGATTTTGTACAATAGAAGATAGGTTTTGTGTAATGAGCACAAAAAAAGTACCTATCTATTTGTTATTTCACTATATTTGCACCAGTTATAATTTTAAAACGTATGATTATGGCACAGAATGAAGAAACATTGTATTTCGATAATACACATCCTGAAGTAAGACAGGAAAGTAAAGATAAAACTCAGAACGCTGCTGATAAGGCAGCTTGGAAGAAAGTAGCGGTAAGTGGAGTTGCTGGTATCTTGTTAGGTGCAAGTGCTATGTATGCCACAGATGCCTTTGCAGCAAATACAGAAGAAACTCCCGAACCAAAACCGGAAGGGGAGAATCCATCGCAAGATGCTGCTGCAGTTAATGATAATGCCTCTATCAAGGTAGCTGAAAGTCATGATGAGCAGAGCTTTAAGGAGGCATTCGATGCCGCTAGAGCCGAAGTTGGTCCTGGTGGTGCTTTCCATTGGCATGGCAATATCTATAGTACTTATACCGAGGATGAGTGGAACAACATGACAGATGCAGAAAAGAACGACTATGCTCAGGCTGTAAAGCCAGAAGTACGTGCAGAAGAAATGAATGCTGCTCCTCATCAAACTGAAGATGTTGCTGTGGTATCTCATTCTTCTCATGCAGACCAGGATGTATCTGTTGCTCACAATGATGCAAATTTGCATCAGGCAAGTGATGTGCAGGTGGCTGATGACCAAAATGCAGATGTTCATTTGGTTAATGCGGGTGAAGTTCAGCTTGCTGATGGCTCCATGGCTACAGTGGGTGTCTTCGACGTGGATGGTCAGGAAGTGAGTGTGGTAGATTTTGATCAAGATGGAAATCCTGATGTTGCGATTTGTGATGCCAATGGCAATGGAAGTATTGACGTTGGTGAAGCAGTTGATTTGCATACAGGACAAGTGATTACTCCAAATGGTAGTGATTTCGCTGATGCCGGAGTTGATGATTCTGCTGATTCAAATCTACAAACTGCATCCTTGGAGAATCCTGATGTTGCTCCTGATATGCCAGACTATATGTCTGATGCTGATATTCAGATGGCATAAACATTGATTAAAATAGATGGTGGCAATGGAAACTAAAAGAATCAAATGTCCGAGTTGCGGTGTATTGCTTGACGTGAGAAATTCTCAAAACGAAGCGGTTAAGATGATTACTTGTCCTCAATGTAAAACTCAACTGAGAGTGATGTTCTCACAGCAACATGCTGCAACTCCGCAATCTTTTGGGGAAACAGAATATGTTGGTAACAGCAATGGTGAGACTCAGTATGTGAATCGAGATAATGGAGAAACTCGTTACGTGGGGCATTCCTCTTCTCCTTCTCAATCTGATGAAACAATCCTTGCAGGCAAGAAAGAAGAGGTTACTCCTGGTTATTTGCTCTATGGTGGTCAGAAGTATCCGTTGGAGTTCGGCAATAATGTAATAGGCCGCAAGGCTACTACTTCGCAGGCAACTGTACAGATAGCTACTGATGATAGATATATGAGCCGTCAGCATCTTGTCATCCAGGTATGTAAGGTTTCTACGGACAATGTTAGGGTTGTGGTGTCTAACTATCATAATAAAAATGCCAGTTATGTGAATGGACAATTATTGAACGAGGGTGACCAGCTCGTCTTGACAGAAGGAAGTATCATCAAGATGGGTAATACAACCGTTGTTTATCATCAAAAATAAAGCTAACAATGAGAATCAAGATATATCAGCCTTTAGCTATCCATGAGTTGGGTAAAAGGGCGAACCAGGAAGATAGCATCTATCCAATAGAGGGCAAAGCAACGGAGAATGACCGTTTGTTTTTGCTCTGTGATGGTATGGGTGGACATGAGCATGGCGAGGTGGCAAGCCAAAGTATTTGCAAAAGTCTTTCTTCGTTTTTGTTGCAGCATGCAGTTGCTTCCGAAGGCTTGGAAGATAAGTTGCTGTCTGATGCTTTGGCGTATGCCTACGAAGAACTGGATAAACTGGCTATTGCGGGAGATTCCCGTCAGATGGGAACAACTTTAACTTTGCTGTATTTTCACAGTAATGGATGTACGGCAGCCCATATTGGAGATAGTAGAATATACCATCTCCGTCCATCTTCGCATACCATATTATATAAGAGTCGTGACCATTCCCTGGTGTATGATCTTTATCAGGCTGGTGAGTTGACCTATGAGGAGATGAAGACATTTCCACAGAAAAATGTCATCACCCGTGCGATGATTGCTGGAGATAAAAATCATCCAAAACCTGATGTTATCCATATTTCAGATATTCAGCCAGGTGATTACTTCTACATTTGTTCTGACGGCATGTTGGAGCAGATGGAGGATGAGGAACTGTTGGATGTCTTCTCCGCGAATGTTAGTGATGAAGAAAAACGACAGATGCTGATTTCTGAAGCCTCAGATAATAAAGATAATCATTCAGCTTATATTGTACATATCAAAGAGATGAATCATGAAGAGGCTGATGTGAGTCTTGTAAATGAAGAGACTACGGCGAAATGCAATGCTTTGAATATCAAACCTGATGTGGAAGAGGTGAGTGCTTCTCCTGATGTTGAAGTCGTTAAGCCTGCTGGTACACCGCCGCCTCTTCCTGATAGTGTGAGAGTTGCGATGGAGGATAAGCAGAAAAGAAAGAAACATTTGTTTGTTGCTTTCATAGTAATAGTGGCGTTGGCAGTTGTAGGAATGTTTGGATATGGCTACTATAGCAAGCATAAAGCAGAGGCTGCTTTGCTTGATTCTCTTCATGAAGATTCTATTATGACCGTGAAAGAGTTTAATAGCCAGCAAGAGTCAAAGACAGATACAACAAAACCAGATTCAATAAAGTAAGATACAATAAAAAATGGACGAACTAAATAATCAAAATATGCTCCAAGTAGGAACCATCCTACACGGAACTTACAAGATAGAAAGCTACTTATCATCTGGTGGCTTCGGCAATACCTATTTAGCAAAGAACATTGAGTTTGATGAGACTTATGCCATCAAAGAGTTCTTTGTAAAAGGAGTGTGCCAGCGTGGTGGTAATAGCACTACCATTAGTGTAAGTAATGCCGAGAATACCAATAGCTTTGAGCAACAGCGAGAGAAGTTCAAGAAAGAAGCTCGCCGTCTCCGTAGTCTCAGTAATCCTCATATTGTCAAGGTCTATGACCTTTTCGAGGAGAATGGTACTGCATATTATGTGATGGATTATGTGGATGGGGAAAATCTATCTGTACGTTTGAAGCGTATCAATGCACCTTTGGCAGAGTCTGAGGTTCGCAATTACTTGAATCAGATATTGGATGGTCTTGAGGCAATCCATAACGAAGGTATGTTCCATCTTGACATCAAGCCAGCCAATATTATGGTGGATAGTCATAATGTAGTCAAGTTGATAGACTTTGGCGCAAGTAAGCAGCAGAGTATGGTAGGTGGTGCCACGATGAGCACTGGTATCAGTTATACGAATGGCTATGCCCCTAGTGAGCAGATGGCGCAGAGCTATGATAAGTTCGGACCATGGACAGACTTCTATGCCCTTGGTGCCACTATGTATAAGTTACTTACCAATCAAGACCCTCCATCTGTTTCTGACCTTTCTGAAGACGAGACAGAGGACAAGCATCTTGCCCTCCCAATGCCTGATGTCTCTGGGGAAATGAAGAAGTTGGTGGTTTGGATGATGCAAGTGAATAGGTTAAAGAGACCGAAGAATGTGGGGGAGATAAAAACGGCTAAGGTTGGTCGTCTTGTCGATGATTATGGCATGGCTGACAAATCTTTTGAAGAGACTGTTTATGAGGATAATTTTCAGAATTCAGCTAAACAAAGACAAGATGAAAAACAAGTAAAAAGGTATAAGATATTATGGCTTTTAGTAGGTGTTTTATTTTTGTTTTTTGTGATAGGTGGTATTTGGTGGATAAGTCAGCCATCTAAGAAAGAGCAATATGCTAAAGCTGAGTGTATGATAGAAGGAAAAATTGAGGAAAATGGTGTTATTGTGCCAGCTGATTCTGTAGCAGCATTGCCAGTTATTCAAAAATTAGCAAATGCGCAATATGGACCAGCGATGTGGATGTTAGCGCAATATTATGTAAATGGTAGTGCTGGTATTCCAAAAGATAGTACAGAAGCAGAACGTTTATACAAAGTAGCATTTCCTGTGCTTCTAAAGGAAGCAGAAAATGGAGATATGTATTCTCAATGTGCTTTGTCTTTATTGTATGCCAATGGGAAAGGATGTGTCAAGAATGAATCTATGGCATTCTATTGGATGGAGAAATCGTCAGAACAAGAATATGATGATGCTCTAAATAATATTGGTATTATGTATGTGAACGGGATTGGCTGTAAGGAGAATCCTCAAAAAGCATTTAAATGTTTTCAACGTGCAGCTCGTTTAAATAGCCTTGGCGGTCAAATGTTTGTCGCTAGTGCATACCTCAATGGCTATGGTGTGGATGTGGATACAATAAAAGCAATTTCTTTATATCAAAAACTTTCAGAAAAAAAAATATATACCGGCAAAATCACAATTGGGGCAAATTTTCTTTAACCAATCAAAATTTGACTTGGCATTGAAATACAATTTAGAGGCAGCAGATGAAAATTGGGAGTCTGCTTGCCTATTAGGATATGCTTTTCTTGGTGGACAGGGAACAAAGACTAATGTAGACAAAGCTTTGTTCTATACGAAGAATGCGGTTGATATGTCTGGCGGAAATCCTGAATGTTTGTGGCTATTAGGCATTTGTTACGAGAATAAAAATGATTTAAACTCTGCGTTTCAAGCTTATAAAGCTAGTGCTGAACAGAATTTTGCAAATGCTCAGTATAAATTAGCGGTATATTATCAGAATGGATATGGAGTAAATGCAAATCAAGATACTGCACAAAAATGGTATGATAAAGCAATCTCTAATGGTTATAAAGACGAAACGGTAAGCACTTCCCAACCTACTAGACGAAAAAATGGAACTTCTAAGAAGAACAGTACATCACAAAAGAAAAATAAAAAAGAACAAATAAAAAAAGGAGAATCTTGGTATTATGATTCAAATGGTAATTTGCATTGGGTGAAAGACGGAAAAGTAATTTGGTAATATTTTTTTATACTTATGACTTATACACAAAATATGCTCCAGGTAGGAACCATCCTGCACGGAACTTACAAGATAGAAAGCTACTTGGCTTCAGGTGGCTTCGGCAATACCTATTTAACAAAGAACATCGAGTTTGATGAGACTTATGCCATCAAAGAGTTCTTTGTAAAAGGAGTGTGCCAGCGTGGTGGTAATAGCACTACCATTAGTGTAAGTAATGCCGAGAATACCAATAGCTTTGAGCAACAGCGAGAGAAGTTCAAGAAAGAAGCTCGCCGTCTCCGTAGTCTCAGTAATCCTCATATTGTCAAGGTCTATGACCTTTTCGAGGAGAATGGTACTGCATATTATGTGATGGATTATGTGGATGGGGAAAATCTATCTGTACGTTTGAAGCGTATCAATGCACCTTTGGCAGAGTCTGAGGTTCGCAATTACTTGAATCAGATATTGGATGGTCTTGAGGCAATCCATAACGAAGGTATGTTCCATCTTGACATCAAGCCAGCCAATATTATGGTGGATAGTCATGATGTAGTCAAGTTGATAGACTTTGGTGCAAGTAAGCAGCAGAGTACGGTAGGTGGTGCCACAATGAGCACGGGCATCAGTTATACGAACGGCTATGCCCCTAGTGAACAAATGGCGCAGAGCTATGATAAGTTTGGACCATGGACAGACTTCTATGCCCTTGGTGCAACCGTGTATAAGTTGCTCACCAATCAAGACCCACCATCAGTTTCTGACCTTTCTGAAGACGAGACAGAGGACAAGCATCTTGCCCTCCCTATGCCTAATGTCTCTGAGGAAATGAAGAAGTTGGTCGTTTGGATGATGCAAGTGAATAGGAATCAACGCCCTCAAAGTGTTGGAGATATATTGCATTTCTTATCTTCTAATCAGGAGGAGACCGTATCAGAACCTTTTGACTCAGAGGAATCTGATATAGATAAGAGTGATTGGGAAACGTATGATAGAAATGTTTTTCAACTGTTCTCCTTTAAAGGGCGAATAGGACGATTCCACTATATTGTATCTTATTTGGGGATTATGCTTATTGCTATCTTATTTGGTTTCCTGTGGGGATGTGTGGACTTGGCGGCAGGGAATGCTAGCCAACAACCTCCTACGGTAATGATGTGGATATTACAGATTTTCAGCTCTTGGGCATTACTGGCTTTGGGAGCAAGGCGATGCCATGATTCTGGTAGATCGGGATATTGGCAGTTGATTCCTTTCTATAATATTTACTTGCTATTTGCAGCTCCACAAGAATATGATAATGAGTATGGGTTGTATAATAATACAAAGGCTCATAAACTTTTTAAGACAAATTCCTTTTTCTTTAGAACCTTTGGGATAATTATAGCTATTATTGTATTATTTATGTTTTTGGGTACGAGAGGTTCTAAAAAGCAAGATGCAAATGTGCAAGATTATTCTTTAGGAACAGATGAGTATGATTCAGAAACTGCAGTTGCAGACACTACCACTTATTACTCAGAGCCAAATTAAGAAAGCTTAATAAATAAAAAAGTAAAAACAAGAAAGAATAGAAAAAACGCAAAAAAAGATGATAATGTAAGCCAATTACTATACAGTGTTAGCTGCAAAGTATGGCGATTCTAATTGGGTGAAAACTGTTAAAATGTTGAGAAAATGAGTGCAATTAATGAGTTGAATATGCTCCGTGTAGGAACCATCCTACACGGAACTTACAAGATAGAAAGCTACTTATCATCTGGTGGCTTCGGCAATACCTATTTAGCAAAGAACATTGAGTTTGATGAGACTTATGCCATCAAAGAGTTCTTTGTAAAAGGAGTGTGCCAGCGTGGTGGTAATAGCACTACCATTAGTGTAAGTAATGCCGAGAATACCAATAGCTTTGAGCAACAGCGAGAGAAGTTCAAGAAAGAAGCTCGCCGTCTCCGTAGTCTCAGTAATCCTCATATTGTCAAGGTCTATGACCTTTTCGAGGAGAATGGTACTGCATATTATGTGATGGATTATGTGGATGGGGAAAATCTATCTGTACGTTTGAAGCGTATCAATGCACCTTTGGCAGAGTCTGAGGTTCGCAATTACTTGAATCAGATATTGGATGGTCTTGAGGCAATCCATAACGAAGGTATGTTCCATCTTGACATCAAGCCAGCCAATATTATGGTGGATAGTCATGATGTTGTCAAGTTGATAGACTTTGGTGCAAGTAAGCTACAGAGTACGGTAGGTGGTGCCACGATGAGCACGGGTATCAGTTATACGAATGGCTATGCTCCTAGTGAGCAGATGGCGCAGAGCTATGATAAGTTCGGTCCATGGACAGACTTTTATGCCCTTGGTGCCACTATGTATAAGTTACTTACCAATCAAGACCCACCATCAGTTTCTGATCTTTCTGAAGACGAGACAGAGGACAAGCATCTTGCTCTCCCAATGCCTAATGTCTCTGAGAAAATGAAAAAATTGGTGATTTGGATGATGCAGGTGAATAGATTGAAGAGACCGAAGAATGTGGGGGAAATTAGAGGTTTCTTGCATCAGCTTTCTGCTGCTCCAACTTCAAACAATGAAAAGACAAAGGCATATTGGCCATATCAATCTTCTGCTAATCCTGCAAGTGAAGACGAAGAGACGGTATTGGCAAGTAAAAATGGGGATGCAAAAGTTGAAGAGAAAGCACAACCTCAAAGTAAGGTAGAAGAACAAGCAAGTGGTGATGCTGCAAGTAAAAATACGCATATTGTCGTGGTGTTGATACTTGTGGTAGTTGTAGTATGTGCCATTGCGTTTATGACACGTGGATGTGGAAATGTAACGACTTCTAATGTGAATGCTGTTTCTGCAGATTCGGATTCTGTGTGTATGACTCAGGATTTACAGCAGCAAGATGAACGTCCGACATATATGGAAAATTTACGAATAAAGATAAATGGAGAAAATTGTTCTTATACAGGTGAAGTTGGTTATAATTCTTATGGTGAGGTTGGACCTGCAGGAAAAGGAAAAGTTATTTTTGAAGATGGGCGAATTTATGAAGGTGTAGTGGGGGCTTGTGGTATAGATGGCGAGGATGGTACTATTACATATCCTAATGGAGATGTTTTTAAAGGTGTTAATTTATGGAGCTATAGGATTGATAAAAGTGTTCCTTATAAGGGAGAATACATATGGGCTGATGGTACAAGGTTTGTTGGTACATTTGATCGTTATGGAAAACCAAAAGAGGGTAAATGGTATAATAAAGACGGAAGTCTGTCTAGATAAATGTATGTTGTGCGAAAGTACAATGTATTAGTGTATAACTTGCAGCTAGGATATGGCAAGCTCTGTTTTAGCTCCTTAAAATTGTAAATGCCAATGAAATAGTGTCTTTATAAAAAAATAGGGCTGTTTTTGGTAAGGCATTTAGCTTTCCATTTGGTTATGGAGATATTTGGAGTCAGTCTGCCAATATCTTTATTCCTATTTGTGGTGGCGATGCTAAAGTCTTATAGAAATTAATCTTTTGATTATTTAAGTGTTGGTGGTAAGATACTTGCCATTTTTACTACCAGTACAAAATGAAGACATAAGCTATTTGTTGTAAATAAGTGAATTTAAGTAAAAATGAGTAACATAGAAAATGCAAAAGAATACGCTGAGGGTAAAGTAACTAAAGCGTTAAGCCAAGTTGTTGCAGATGCTTATATGGCAGGTTACAATGCTGGCTATCAAGATGGTTATAATAAGGTTGTCAAAGATTCTGTTTCGGAAGGCTCGGAGTTTGTCGACTTGGGACTTCCGAGTGGAACATTATGGTCTTCAGATTATGTTAAAGATGATAACGGCAATGCTATTTATGTGTCTCAAGAGAACAGTGCTGATTATGAAATTCCAACATACGAACAATTCAAGGAATTGATGGATGAGTGTAAATGGGATCAAAAGACAGAAAAAAAATGGACAGAATGGGGAAATTACTATTATCATGACTGGGCAATTTGTCTTGGTCCAAATGGAAATAAAATCACATTTGAAAAAACTGGACTTTATGAGGCTACCGATAGCCTTACAAGAACAAGTGAAATTTTCTTTTGGTTGAATGATAAAGAATCTAATTGTGCTAGTATTACATTTGATAGTTTGAACATAGGTTCGGAAAATATGTTCTCTGGGTACAAACTGCCAATTCGTCTTGTAAAACGATAGGAAGAGGCATAAGAGGTTTGAAAGCCATTTTTGATAATAAGTTTCTAATAAGATTATTGTTTATGGAAAAAGTGAATTTTATAGAAATCGCTAAAGTTTGCCAAGAGCAGTCTCGTGTCAACCATACAGTATGGCGTAATATGACTAGATACGAAGAGTATGTAGATACTCTCTTTGTGTCTATATCTGAAGAGAATATTGTTACTTGTTCTTGTATTTCGAATGTTTTGGAAAATGCAAAACAATGTATATTAATACATTCGTATAAAAAACTTGCAGAGTATGTACGCTATACATGGTATGATATTGATTACATTGACCCAATGGGAAATGTTTGGCATAATCGCTTGGATGCAAATCACAAGTTGTATGTAGATAAAAGTGGATGTTATGCAAATCAAGTGATGTATCTACAAAGAGATGATGATAACTCTAGTATTCTTTATTCTTGTGATACTCCTTGGAACGATAAAATGCAGACAGTTTGGGATGTATATATGAAAACTCGTGATTGTAGTTTGTTTGAGGCAAGACAGCTTTCTTTCATGGTGTTTCGAGATAAGATACTTGCTCAACATTCTAAAGAAATAAAAGAGTTAGAGGTTTCCAAAAAGTTCTTGGAACAAGAGGTGGCTGCGTACAAAGGTATGTTGGATGATATAAAGTCATTATTGGAAAATCATGAAACAACTAAACGATAACGCCATTCTTTGCAATGGCAAATATAAAATTGAGCGAGTGCTCGGTCAAGGTGGTTTCGGAATCACCTATTTGGCTAAGCAGAAGGTTTCTGTAGCAGGTGCCTTGGGCACGATTGATGCAGAAATCGAAGTGACAATTAAAGAATTCTTTATGAAGGAACTCTGTAATCGTGATGAAGAATCATCTATGGTGACAGTTCCTTCTATAGGAAGTGCAGATTTGGTGGAGAAGTTTCGCCAGAAGTTTATCAAGGAAGCGAAGAATATCTCTAAGTTGACTCACCCTCATATTATAAAGGTGTTGGATGTGTTTGAGGAGAATGGTACCGCTTACTATGTCATGGAGTACATCGATGGTGGCTCTTTGTCGGATTTGATAGAAAAGAAAGGTTCTTTGTCGGAAGATGAAACCTTGAAATATACGAGACAGATAGCATCTGCCTTGCAGTATATCCATGCTCATAACATGAATCACTTAGACGTGAAACCTGGTAATGTGTTATTGCGAAAGAATGGTGATGTTGTATTGATAGATTTTGGTATGTCCAAGAATTATGATGTTGCGGGTGAACAGACCACGAGTAGTCCTGTTGGAGTGAGTGTTGGCTATGCGCCTATTGAGCAATCTCGTGTAGGAGGATTGGGAATGTTCTCTCCTGAAACAGACATATATTCTTTGGGAGCTACTATGTTCAAGATGTTGACAGGTCAAACACCTCCTGAGGCAACTGCAGTCTTTGATGAAGGCTTGCCAGAGTTGCCCAGTTGGGTTAGTGAGAAAACTAAGCAGATAATAAAGACATCTATGCAACCGAGAAAGCAAGAACGCTATCAAAACATAGGTGACTTTATAAAAATGTTAGACATGGAGCAACCTTATGTTTCTTCTGTTCATATGGAGAATAAAATAGATACAGCAAGTGAGGAAACTGTACTTAGGGCATCTGTGGAAAATTTAGGACCTTATTTTAGAGATGAAAATAAGCAGCAACCTAAAGCTTCTTCATTAGGGAATCATTTGTATAATAATATTCCTAAGCGTAAGATTAGCAATAAAAAGCTATCTGATAAATGGAATGAACTTAATAATGATTGTCTGGATCATTTTTTGCGGAAATGTCGCTATTTTACATTCCCTTTAGGGCTGTTCTTTGGAGCATCTATGGGATTATGTTGTTCGGAGAGTTCATCTTTATTTGATACGATTATGGTGACAGCCTTTTTCGTTTTAGTATGGGGACATTTTATTGGTTTTATGCTGCCTTGGTTTTTGTATTGGTTTACTAAAGGATATTTTGTAAAACAAAGACTACAGAAAGTGATAGCGGAAGAGTACTCTTGGTTACAAGATTATCATCAAAGTCAAATAGAGCAGCAAAAAGCAAAAAAATGGAATAATTGGGTTTTAAACTGTTTGTATTTTATCTGGCCAATAATGTTATTTCTTTCAAATATTTTTCTTCAAAGCATATCTAATGGTACTTTTTGGAAGGATTCGGTTGTCATCTCAATATGGGGACTTTTAGTGATTTCGTTCGTTGTAGCTTGGATTGTTTCAATGATATTTGCTGTAATATTAAAACTCATAAGATTATAGATGATGCACTATGGAACGATTTTTTGCAGTGATAGTTATTATATGGATATATTTCTCATCTTTAGCGGCAAAGACCTATATTGTTAGCGTTGGCATTGCTGACTATCCGGACCGTCAGAACGACCTTCGGGTAAGTGCGAATGATGCCAAGACCATATCGGGTATCTTTACCAAGAATGGTAATGCTACGGTTGATTGTTTTGTCAATTCAGACGTTACAATCAAAAAGGTATGTACGGCAATGCGTAATACATTTGCCAAGGCTTCGCCATCAGATGCTATTATCCTATACTTTAGTGGTCATGGTGTGCCTGGTGGATTGGTGTGTTACGATGGATTTTTGTATTACTCTTCTGTATTGAGCATTATGAGACAGAGTAAAGCTCAGCAGAAAATGATATTCGTGGATGCTTGCTTTGCTGGGAAAATGAGAAATACGAATAAGAGGAATACTAACTATTCCAAAGAGAATGTGATGTTCTTCCTTTCTTCTCGTTCAACGGAGAAATCCTTAGAAACTCCAAGACAGACAGGTTTCAAGAACAGCCTGTTTACTGTGTTTTTGGAACGTGGCTTGCGAGGTGGAGCTGATACAAACAAGGATAGGGTTATCACGGCTAAGGAAATTTATAACTTCGTGCATCAGGGAGTAGTAGAAGCATCAGGGAATCGTCAACATCCCGTAATGTGGGGTAAGTTTGATGGGAATATGCCAGTAATAAAATGGTGAATATCCTTAAATTCGTTCACGGAAATCTAGATATACATAAAATATGGTATTACTTTTAATACTTTTAACGCAAAATATTTGCTTAAGAGTATTATTATTCGTACCTTTGCCTGCGTAATCAAAACATTCAATGATATGAAAAAGTACAAAGTCAAAGATGTTTTGCAGATGTTGAAGAAAGATGGTTGGTATTTGGCGAGAACCAAGGGTGACCATAGACAATTCAAGCATCCTTCCAAGCCTGGAACCGTAACGATTAGAGGTAAGGAAAGTGAAGTGCTGAATCAATTTCTTCTTAATAGCATCTGGCACCAGGCAGGTTGGAAGTAAAACTTCCACTGCCTTGGTGCATTCGCTTTTTGAATTAATAATGATTTTAAAGTAGCACATTATGGAAAAGATTATTGTTAATGTTGCGTGGTGCGACAAGAATTTTGGCGGTTCTCTTGGTAGTAATGTACCAGGTGCGGTGGTTTTTACAGCACCAACCTTTGAAGCTTTGCAAAAGGAGGCAAAGGATAGTTTAGAGTTTCATGTTGAAGGTCTTGTGGAAAATGGAGAAGATGTTCCGGAATGGCTGAAGAATGGCGATTATGAGTTTGTGTATAACTATCAGGATGCAACTACTCTTTTGAAGGCATATTCTCCATACGTTTCTCTAGCGGCAATTAGTCGTGCTTCTGGAATAAACCAAAGTCTTTTATCACACTATGTGAATGGATTGAAGAAACCACGTGAGCAGCAGCGTAAACGTATTGTTGATGGTCTTCATAAAATAGGATCAGATTTACAATCGGTTATGTGTGTATGAATTTTGCAAAACGGATGCTTGAAGAATGTGGTCAAGTAGCCGTTTTGTCATTTCGTACTTCCAGCCCCCTATTTCATACATTTATCCCCTTACTTTCTATGCTGTTTCGGATAAATTCACTATCTTTGTCCCCCTGAAAACAACTAAAAGATAAAATGTAATGAAGAAAGGATTAAAATATACTTTGGTTTCCATAGACAACCTGGTCGTTTTGGCTGTTATTGGTCTGGGGATTATGTATGTGGTGTCGCCATATAAGGTGAAGCGATGGGTGGGCATCGCTTCATCTTATTCTGATGTCTTCGTTGATAGATTGAAAGGGCAACCTTATACGCAT